>Ga0181612_161727_pt1 | contig 48362 bp, 28 predicted proteins | sample HoacroProtozoa21_FD_119630 | JGI IMG/M metagenome (GOLD analysis project Ga0181612, IMG submission 119630) | Hoatzin crop microbial communities from Cojedes, Venezuel. Combined Assembly of Gp0051906, Gp0051904, Gp0051908
AATCGCAACTTCGACATAATAGCCGACGAGCGTGGTAACATCTACGTTGCAAACTTCGAGGGTCTGCTTTGTTACGATGGAGTGTCGTTCCAAATGTTGCACACGCCAGGCATATCGCGCCTGACCCGTCTATATCGCGACGCTGACGGACGCATCTGGTTTGGCGGATACAACGTGTTTGGACGCATAGACGCTGATGCGAATGGTCGTCTGACGCTCAACACAATACTTGCCGAAAACGACAAGACGAAGATAGGCGAAGTAACGTCAATCTACAGTCGTGGCAAATACATTGTAGTGGAAACGCTCTCTGGCACCGATTACACTTGGAACGGAAAAGAGCTATCGGCACTGATGGGCAAGAGAAAGACTGACCACGAGCAGAACATTCTGACCACGAGCGACGGACACAAGGTGAACGCCACAATCACCCTTCCTGGCGGAGAGCGCATTGATGCCACGTCGGGCGGAGGACTGATTTGCACCAACAACGACGGCACTCGACAGTTTTCGCTCAACCACGAGAACGGACTTTGCAGCGACAACATAAACCAACTTTCCTACGACGGTCACGGACGCATCTGGGGTGCTACGGACAACGGACTATTCTGCGTGGCCTATCCTTCCGCCTTCTCGCAATTCTCTGAGAACGAAGGAATCAGCGGTGAAGTGCTGTGCATGGAAGGATTCAACGGTAGTCTCTACGTAGGCACATCGAAAGGACTATTCGTAAACCGCGGCGACCGCTTCGTTCAGATAGATGGATTGAACGGTTCTTGTTGGCAACTCGTAGCTGCAGGCGACAAGCTCTACGCCGCCACATCACAAGGATTGCAACGCACATCGGGTACGGTGCTCGAACGTCTTACCGATGAACACACGCTATCGGTATTGCCAATGCCTGACGGCAGTTGCATCGTAGGCGAACTGAAAGACTTATATAAAAGAGGTGCTGACGGCAAGAAGGAGAAGCTGGCCGACCTCGAAAATGTCACGAAGATGTTCCTCGGAACCGACGAGACCATCTTCGTGCAAGATGTTTATGGCAATATTTATCAGCAGACAAAAGGCACGAACAAATTTGAAGGCATCGACAAGAGAAGCAACATAGCCGACGGTGCCGTGGTGAACATGTTCTTAGGGAACAACTGCATCGACATCATTTCAGACAAAGTAATCTATACTTGGCAAAACGACAAGCAGAAGTATCTCGCAGTAGATACGCTTGCTCCGCTGTTCGACTTTCCGCGCTTCATCTATACCGACCGTATGGGCAACGTATGGATGACCGATAATGCGGGAATGAACATCACGTCGTTCTATAAGCGCGAGATTAGGAAAGACTTCTCCCCTTGGTTGCAGACCATCGACGACGAACAGGTGACTGCAATGTACACTGCGGGCGACAATATATTCTTCGGCAATAAGAGTGGCATCATCTGCTGGAACAGAAAGGCCAAAGACCCCGTATTCGACGTGAAGCCCGAAGTGTATATCCGCGACATCACACTCGGCACAGACTCCATAGTTCAGGGTGAATATGCCAGCGGAGACGAACTGTCGAAGCGTGCAAAGATAGGCGAACTCAATCTCGACAGCGACCATCGCACCATATCATTCACATTCTCTACAGCCGCATATCCCGTGATAGGCGACGTGGCCTACCGCTATCGCATCAGCAGCGACGAGCCGTGGAGCGAATGGTCGCAAGACACTTATGCCGACTTCGTAAACCTGTCGCCAGGCAGCTACACCTTTGAAGTGCAGGCACGCGACTGCTTCGGCAGAGTGTCAGAGCCAGCCGCAGTGAAGTTTAGCATCGCCTGGCCGTGGTATCTGCGTTGGTGGAGCATACTGCTTTATATCGCTCTGCTCGCAGCCCTCGTAAACGCCATTCTCAGTTGGCGAACCAAGAGACTGCTGAAAGAAACGGCAAGACTTGAAGGCATCGTCGAGGAGCGCACGTCGGAACTGCGGCAACAGAAAGAGGCCGTCGAGGAGAAATCACAAAGTCTCGAAAAGGCTCTTTCCGACCTTGAACAGGCACAGAACTCGCTCGTTAGGCAGGAAAGAATGGCTACAGTAGGTAAGTTGACAAAGGGACTCATCGACCGAATACTGAACCCAATCAACTACATCAACAACTTCTCTCACCTCTCCGAAGGATTGGCCAACGACCTCGCTGCCGACGTGGAGGAAGACAAAGACAACATTACGCCCGACATCTACGACGATATGCTCGACGTAACACAGATGATAAAAAGCAACTTGAGCAAGATTGTGGAGCACGGAACAAACACCTCGCGCATCCTCAAAGCGATGGAAGAGATGCTGAAAGAGCGCGTAGGAAAGCTCGTGCCAACCGACATTGCCGAGATTTGTCGCCAAGACATGGAGATGTTGAACAAATACTACGAGACGGAGATTCGTCAGATGAACATAAAGACCGAGATGGAGGGATGCTCGCAGCCAGTGCAAATAATGGCCGACGGAGCAAAGCTCAGCAAGTGTCTGCTCAGCATGCTTGCCAACTCCATATATGCAGTGAAGAAGAAATTCGACCGACAGGCCTACGAGCCGACGATAAGGATGCGGCTGGAAGAGCAAGACGACAACGTGATAATACGCATCTACGACAACGGCATCGGAATAGAAGACACGATAAAGGAGGAAATCTTTGCACCCTTCTTCACCACCAAGACCACCTCTGAGGCTTCGGGCGTAGGACTATACCTGACGCGCGAAACCGTGCAAGCTCACGACGGCGATGTCGGCGTGGAAAGCGTAAAAGACCAATACACGGAGTTCACCGTTACCCTCAAGAAGAATCCGCACCTGCAAAACTCCTAACCTTTAAAACAGAAAGACGACTATGGCACAAGAGGAGAAAATTGCTTCGCTCGAAGCGCAAGTGAAACGGCTCGAAAAGCTGGCTTCGCTCGGAACACTCATGGCTGGAATAATCCACGAGATACAAAATCCGCTTAACTTCGTTATCAACTTCAGCAAGATGTCGGCGAAACTCATCGACGACATAGAGGAAATAATCGGCGACAACGAGGAGGCCTTCAACAAAGAAGACCGCGAAGACATCGACGATATGCTGGCCGACCTCAAAGACAATATGAAGAAGATAGACGAACACGGAGACCGAGCCATCAGCATCGTAAGAAACATTCTGCTCTACAGTCGAGGAAAGCAAGACGCATACCTACCGACCGACGTGCCAAAGATTGTGAAAGAATACGTCTGGCTGGCATATCACTCCATGCGAGCCAACTTCAAGGGATTCAACGTAACCATAAACGAGCACTACGACGATGCCATGCCGCAAGTGAGCGTAGTGCCGCAAGACCTCTGCCGTGCCGTGCTAAACATAATGAACAACGCCTGCTACACCGTATGGCGCAAGCAACAAGCCGACACCACGGGCGAATATAAGCCGACCATCGACGTCGCAGTGGGAACGGAAGGCGCAAACCTCGTGCTGACCATCGCCGACAATGGAGAAGGAATGAGCGACGAGGTGAAACAGCGAATATACGAAGACTTCTTCACCACCAAGCCCGAAGGCGAAGGAACAGGCCTTGGCATGGCACTCACAAGAGACATAATAGAAAACAAGCACAACGGTAAGATAGAGTTCACATCCACCGAAGGAGAGGGAACCACCTTCCGAATTATCGTTCCAATCAACCGACAACAGACGCTTTAACATGCCCAACCGATTGCGATACATAGCGCTCTGCGCCACTCTCCTCCTCCTTTGTGCCACACGTTCAGCGGCGCAGACGGAGAACAGCTCCATGCAAACCTACTCGCAGGCCGAGGAAGAATACAACATCGGAAACTTCCACGAAGCCGACAGCATACTCGACGCAAACATGAGCTCCTACTCTACCACGCTGAAGGCAAGCGCCTACCGTCTGCGCGCTCTCTGCTCGCTACTCAATGGCGACAAGGAGAAAGCCCGCGAGCATGCACAGCAGATGTTCAGAGCCAACCCCTATTACACCGCATCGGTTTACGACCCGCCACGCTTCGTTGACCTCGTGGAAGAGATGAAGCAAGGCGGTGCCAGAGTCTCAACAGCGTCTCAACAAGCCGAGACTCTCGACGAAGTGCCAGTGCCCGTAACGGTAATCACCGAAGACATGATAGAGTCGTCGGGAGCTCGCACGCTGCAAGACCTGCTTCTGCTCTACGTTCCTGGAATGTCGCTAATAGAGGGACCAGAGGCCAACATCTCGATGCACGGTGTCTATTCCGCTGCTCAAGAGAAGATACTGATAATGCTCGACGGACACAGACTCAACAGCCGAGTGACCAACTCTGAGGCTCCCGACTATCGAACAAGCCTCGACAAGATAAAGCAAATCGAAGTGCTACGCGGACCAGCCTCCTCCCTTTACGGCAACGTAGCACTGACAGCCGTGGTGAACATCATCACGAAGAAAGGACACGAGATGGATGGCGCCAACATCTCGGCAGGCATCGGGTCGAACAACACCTTCCGCGCCGACTTCACCATGGGTAAGGAGGCCGTCGGACTGGGATACTCGCTTTGGGCATCCATCTTCACTTCCGACGGAGAGCAGCGCAGCGTCAATCCTGAAGACGACTTGTTCTACGGGATGATTCAGGTGCCAGGAACGATGTATATCAATGGATATAATCATCAGCCCTCCTACGATATTGGCTTCACCGGTCAATATAAAAACTTCAACTTCTTATTCAACATGCAAAACTCCAAGCGGGTAACGCCATACATCCAGTTGCTATATCCAGGCCTCTACGACTACGACAAGTATCGTAACATCAACGGAGTAAAGCCTGGCCGCGACCGTAAGGCTACCCACATGGAGCTATCCTACGACAACAGCTTCGGCAAACTGTCGCTCAAGGTCAATGCTTTCGCCGACTTTGAAAGCAACACCTACTACGACGTCATTGCCGACACTATCAACTCCATCAACGATGCAAACGTAATCAACGGAGCGGCAGGAGAAATGATTGACTCGCTCATCAACGAACTACTCGTTCACCGCGGACTGAAAAGCATGTTCGACACTACGACTGTGAACGCGATAATCGACAAATATGCACCATCGTTCCGCGATTCCGCATACGCCCAAAAGATACAGACCATAAAGGGTGTCGTCTTGAGCTCACTGATAATAAAGCGCGGACTCTATCAGGTGCAAAGCTGGAACGACTATACCTACGGCGGCTCAATACAGTTGAACTACGACTACAAATTAGGCCGCATCACGGGCAACATCCTCGGCGGAATACAGGCAGAAAACTACGTGATGCAGAACAACTCGCTCCTCTTTGGCGACGACTACACCCACGTGCTCGTAACGCTTGCAGAGGGAACACACACTCTCGCCCTCGGACACGAGTATGTCATCTCTCCTTTCCTCCAAATAAAGTCGTATCTGACAGACCGACTCATCTTCAACGGAGGACTACGCTACGACCACAAGCGCCGATACAACGAGCGAAACCTCGACGCTCTCTCGCCCCGTGTCTCGCTTATCTATCGGATAAACAACGAGATGAATGCCAAATTAGGCTACGCTCGCTCCTTCGTCGATGCGCCATATTTCTATCGTGCCAACAAACTCGGAGCCTACCCAGGCGGCGAGAACCTTGAGGCAGAGACGATGCACGCCGTGCAACTCGACTTCAGATGGAAGCCTAAGAACACCGGCCTTGCCTACGAAGCAAACATCTACTACAACAGTCTCTCCGACTTGATATTCTACGACAACCAAAACGACCTCTACATAAACGCCGGACACATGAAGATGATTGGCATAGAGAACTCGCTGCTCTACGCCACGACGCGTTCGCTTGCGACACTCAACGCCACCTATCAGCGCGTGGTAAGCAGCAACGACGCAAACGTAACCAACAAGCACATAAACAATTATCCCGACTTCATTGCCACGGCATCATACAGATACCGAATATTCGACACCCGCCTCGGACGACTCTCCGCAAGGGCAAACGCCACGTTCTACTCGAAGCAATATTCGCCAATCACCAGCCGAAGCGTCTATCGCGGCGACGAGCTCTGCAACGACGAAAACTACCAGATTCCGGCTCGACTGACCCTAAACGCAGGGCTCGACTATAAGCTGAAGCCGCTCACACTCTCGTTCAGTTGCTACAATCTCCTTGGAGCCAAATATTTGCAAGGCGGAAGCAGCAACATTCCCGTGCCACAAGAGCAACGCACAGTCATGCTAAAACTCTCATGCAAACTATGAACTACAAGCAAGCGATAACCCTAAGAAACGAGCTCGAAGAGGTGGAGCCGCTCCACACTTTCATCGAAACAGTATGCAGCGACAACGACGTTGACGACATGGCAACGGGCATGATAAACCTTGCCATCGAGGAACTTGTGGTAAACGTTATCAACTACGCTTACCCTGAGGGAGAGCAGGGAGAGATAGACGTAGAGTGCCAATGCGACGGCGCCACGCTCACCTTCACCATTTCCGACGCAGGAAAAGCCTTCGACCCGACTCAAGCCGACGATGCCGACATCACCCTTTCAGCCGAAGAGCGCCCTATAGGAGGGCTCGGCATCCATCTCGTCAGAAACATCATGGACACTATGGCGTATCGGCGACAAGAGGGACGCAACATCCTCACGCTCACCAAGAAAATAAATAATTAAAACAATAAAAAAATTCAACCACTATGCTAAGATTAAAATCAATCAAGCGCAATCTTGCCACGCTGCTACTGCTCGTCGCAGCCGCCACGATGCAAGCACAAAACAAACACACCGTAGTAGAGCAAATGCCAACGTTCCCCGGAGGCAACACTGCGCTCATCAGCTACGTCAACAACGAGATGAACTATCCAAAGGATTGCATGAAAAACAAGATAGACGGCAGGGTGTCGCTCAACTTCCTCGTAACGAGCCAAGGCGACATCAGGAATGTCATCATCGTTCGCTCCTCCGGAAACAGACAACTCGACAACGAGGCGCTGCGAATAGTCAAGCAGATGCCTAAATGGAACCCTGGCAAGCAAGACGGAAAGGCAGTGCCCGTGAGCTATGCCCTGCCGATAGTGTTCAAGCTGAACAACGCCAGCAACCGCAAGTTTGAATTCCCCTCGACATCCGACATAAAGCACGTGGAAGTGGACAAATACCACGACCTCGCCATAGTAACGCTAAAGAGCGGAAAGAAGCAAGGCTTCATCGTCTCAGAGACGCCAAAGCTGAAAAAGCTGATAAGCAAGCAGGAGAAAGAGAACAACATCACCCCCAACAGCCAAGGCTACTACGACTTCTTCCTGCAGAAATAACCTGCGAAGAAGCCAAAACCAATAGACGGAAACAGAGGCCGCCACGCCGCAGCCCCTGCAACAAAACGATTGCCCCGCAGACCATCACGGACTGCGGGGCTTCGTCATTCTAAATCAAACTTTCTTTTACCTTAAAAGACTTCTGTTTTCACTTCGTTTACTTTATGAGTCCACGGTTGACCATCGTTGCGTTGAGCACGGTCAGATACTTGCTGTACTGCTTGTCCGTCAGCACATAGTGCATGTGGCGAAGGTCTTTGCTCACTGCGCGGTTAACCATCTCGTCGCGGCTCTCGTCGTTGGCGTTAGCTGCTTCCATCATCTCGTCGCAGAACGTGTGGTGGATATCACTAACGGCGTCCCACTGATTGATGTCGAGTCCGAGATAAACGGCCAATCGGCGCATATTGGTGGACATGTCGTAATTCTCTGCTTTCACGCTCGTGGTGTTAACGGTGTTCATAGCCGTCTCTTCCGTTGCGTTCATCGTCATAGTCATGCTGAGCATTGCTACAACCATCAGAATCATCTTCTTCATAACGTTAATCCTTTCTTTCTTTTTACCTTTTTGTTATTAATGTTATCCTGTGCCACGGGATGTGTTTTATTCCCTTTTGGCGCTGCAAAGGTACGGCGAATTCCAGAGGCTCGCAAACTTTTGGGGGTTGTGTGTGCGAAAACAGCGCTTATTTTTGACATCCGTCAAGAAAAGTCGGTTTTTTCGCAAATGTTATGATTTTTCAGCTAAACCGATAGAAAAAAGAGCCTCTTTCGGTGGAAAAAGGCTCTGTTTACGGCTATTTGTGCGTATCGTTGCCGCTGCGTTTCTCTCTTCTGTAGCTGCGATAGTCGTCCAGCGGTATCTCTATGTCGGGCTCACGCAGGTCGGGCGTGCGCGGCAGGGCAAATTTCAGGTATTTTATGTTCAGTCCCCGCTCCATCCACTGGCGCTCGTAGTAGGTTTGTATGGTGAGAATGCGCTGCGTCTCTGCGTCGAGTCCGTCGGTGTGATAGAGGTCGTCTGTTTTGAATAGCAGTGGCAGGGCGTTCTCCTTTATTATATAAGAGGTATAGGTGAACAGGAAGTTAGAGTCTGTCTTCAGGTGTACCGTGCCGCCGTCGCGCAGGAAGTGCCGATAGCGTTCGAGGAAGAAAGAGCTCGACAGTCGCTTTCGTGGGTTCTTCATCTGCGGGTCGCTAAACGTAAGCCACACCTCGCACACCTCGTCTTGAGCGAAGAAACGGTCGATTATCTCGATGTTGGTTCGCAGGAACGCCGCGTTTTGCAGTCCGAGCCCAAGCGCCTGCTTAGCTCCGGTGTACATACGCGCTCCCTTGATGTCAACGCCTACGAAGTTGCGGTCGGGATAGAGCTGCGCCAGCTCTACGGTGTATTCTCCCTTTCCGCATCCTAATTCGAGCACTATCGGGTTGCTGTTCTTAAACACTTGCTCGCCCCAGTGTCCGGCCAGTTCGCACTGTTGCGTCTCTTGCGCGCCATACGGAAACTGGAAGACGTTGCTCATCGTCTTCATCTCCTCGAACTTTTGCAGTTTGCCTTTTCCCATGATGTCTTTTGCTGTTTTCAGCTTGCAAAGATACGAATTTAGTTTTTAAGTTCCGCAGTTTTTCCCGTTTTTAGTTTCCTCTACCGCGGTTTTTTCGCTTTTTTGTCGAGAAAGCGAAGGTGTGGTTTAGGCTGAATCAGGGCGTGATTTAGGCTAAATCAGAGTGTGGTTTAGGCTGAACCACAAATAGGCAGCACAGAAGTGAGGGGTTAACACCACCTTTTTAATGAATTAACACGGTGGAAACGATCCGACATCGTTACCGTGATGACGGATTAAACAGGTGGAAACAATGTTGATGGGTTGCGGCGGTTGGTCAGAGCGGCAGTTGCAGCCAGAATGTGGAGCCGAGGCCCTCTTGCGAGTCAACGCCGATGGTGCCTCCGATGGACTGTGCAAACTGCTTGCTGATGTAGAGGCCGAGGCCTGTGCCTTGGCTGAATTCGTCGAGCTTGATGAATTTGTCGAAGATGCGATGCTGGTCGGCCAAAGGTATTCCCTTGCCCGTGTCTTTCACGTAGATGCGCACTTGGCTGGCGTCGGCTTGGGGCTTGTAGCCCACGGTTATCGTGCCGTTGAATGTGAATTTCAGTGCGTTGCTGATGAAGTTTTGCAGGATGTTGCCTATTTTGCTGCCGTCGGAAGTGATTACGGTGGATTGTTTTGGCAGTTCGGCAACGAGGTTCACTTGACGGTCTCCGAGCAGTTGCTGCTGGTCGTTCACTATTCGCTGCAGCAGTTCGTTTAGGTTGACTGGCTGATGCGCGGTCTCTTCTTCGCCCGACTCTATGCGCGATACGTTCACCATGTCGTTGATGATTCGCAGCAGCACGGCGTTGTTTCGCCTGATTATCTCCGTTAGCTTTTGCTTTTCCTCTGGGTCGTCAACGCTTGCGAGTATGTCGCTGAATCCTACGATTGCGTTTAGCGGTGTGCGAATCTCGTGGCTGATGTTCGATAGGAAGGCCGACTTCATTCGGTCGCTCTCCGTTGCCTTTCGTTGGGCGTCGAGCAGGTCTTGCTCCATTTTCTTGCGTTCGTCTATCACCATCGTTGCTCCTACGATGGTCGTGGGGTGGCCGTCGTGGTCGGTCTCGGCGATGGTGGCGTAGCTCTCTGCCCAATAGTATTCCTTGTTTCCCGCTACGCTTGCACGATATTGTTCGTGATAGTCGGTGGCTTCACCGCGGCAGAGTGCCTCCAGACTGGTGGCCACTCGCTTTGCGTCGTCGGGGTGTATCTGCTCGTAAGTGTCGTCGTAAGTCGTTTCCCCGTAGGGACGGAAAACGTTTCCTCGGTCTCGGTAGTCGTTTTCATAGTGTACGCGCCCTGTCTTCACGTCGATGGTCCATGTTGCCACCTTCATTGTTCTTAGCAGCAGCTCGGTCTCGACGTTTTGCTGTGGCACTGCCGCCTGCTGCTCCAGTCGGCTCGTCAGCGCCTTTCTCTGGGAGAGGAGATGTGCGAGTGCGACGATGGCTGCAACGAATGCTACCAGCGTGAGCACCCATAGCATGAAGGTGGGTGCTATTTGTAACAGTAGTGCGTCTGTCATCTGAAAAGTGATTTCTTCGAGTGCAAAGATAGTGATTTCCTTTGAAAAACGTGCGAGAAAGTGCGCTATTTAGTTTTTTTTTGCTACCTTTGCAACGATTTTCAATGAAATGAGTACTCAAAACTTCACCAAGACCATCACCGCGACTGTGGAAAGGCTCTCCGAGGCGAGTTCGCTTCGAGGATTGTTCCACGAGCATCGCGAGGGCTATCCGTTGCCTTCGGCCAGGGCTCTGGGCGAGATAATAGAGCTGTCGCGCGCCACTCTCTTCCCCGGTTATTTTGGTCAGTCCACCGTTAGCACCGGCACGCTGTCGTACAGCATCGGCGTCAACGTGGAGCGTCTTCATCGGCTTCTCAAGGAGCAGATTTTGGCGGGACTGTGCTTCGGCGACAGTTGTGGCTGCTGCGAAGACGACATGAGTTGCCGTCGCGATAAGGCGGCAGAGGTGGCCACAGAGCTGATTGCGCGCCTGCCCAAGATTCGCGAGACGCTTGCCACCGACGTGGAAGCAGCCTACAACGGCGACCCTGCGGCCACGAGCTATGGCGAAATCATCTCTTGCTATCCGTGCATAAAGGCGCTGACCGTCTATCGCGTAGCCCACGAGCTGTGGACGCTCGACGTTCCCCTCATCCCGCGAATATTGACGGAGATGGCCCACTCGGAGACGGGAATAGACATTCACCCGCGTGCCCAAATAGGACATCACTTCACGATAGACCATGGCACGGGCGTGGTGATAGGTGCCACGTGCGTCATTGGCAACCACGTGAAGCTCTATCAAGGCGTTACGCTCGGTGCAAAGAGTTTTCCGCTCGACAAGGACGGCAACCCCATCAAGGGCATTCCTCGCCATCCCATCCTCGGCGACAACGTGATAGTGTATGCCAACGCAACCATTCTTGGGCGCATCACCATCGGCGAGGGCAGCGTCATCGGCGCCAACGTATGGGTGACGCAAGACCTTGAGCCGCACACGAAGAAGTATAAGAAAGAAGAAACAGACAACTAAGAGTAATAGTTCGACAATGGAACGAGAATATGAAATGATTGCCAAGACGTTCATGGGACTGGAACCTGTACTGGCAAAAGAGCTGACCCAACTTGGGGCGAACAATGTGGAGATAGGCCGGCGAATGGTGTCGTTCAGTGGCGACAAGGAGCTGATGTATCGGGCGAACTTCCAGCTGCGCACGGCAATTCGCGTGCTGAAGCCTATCGCGAAGTTCAAGGCACGCACTGCCGACGACGTTTACAACGAGGTGATGAAGATAGACTGGAGCGAACTGATGGACACTGGAAAGACGTTCGCCGTGGACTCCGTAGTGTTCTCTGAGGAGTTCCGACACTCGAAGTTCGTGGCCTACAAGGTGAAAGACGCCATTGTTGACCAGTTTCGTGAGCGACAAGGACGGCGACCGAACATCAGTGTCTCCAACCCTGACTTGCGGCTCCACATACACATTGCCGACGACGACGCCACCCTGTCGCTCGACTCTTCAGGCGAAAGTCTGCACCGCCGAGGATACCGGCAAGAGAGCGTCGAGGCGCCACTCAACGAGGTGCTCGCCGCTGGCATGATACTGCTGACGGGGTGGAATGGCGACTGCGACTTCATCGACCCGATGTGCGGCAGTGGCACGCTGCTCATAGAGGCAGGACTGATAGCCCGAAACATCGCCCCAGGACTGTTTCGCAAGGAGTTTGCCTTCGAGAAGTGGCCCGACTTCGACCGCGAACTGTTCGACTATATCTACAACGACGACTCGCAGGAGCGCGAATTTGCACACAAGATTTATGGATACGACATCGACCCTAAGGCCATAGGAACATCGCGGAAGAACGTGAAGGCCGCGGGGCTGACAGCCGACGTGGAGTTGGCCGTGCAAGACTTCAAAGAGTTCTCGCAGCCAGAGCAGAAGGCCATCATAGTGACCAATCCCCCCTATGGCGAGCGCATCACGACGGACAACCTGCTGGAGACTTACCGCATGATAGGCGAGCGCTTCAAGTTTGCCTTTTCGGGAAACGAGGCGTGGGTGCTCAGCTATCGCGAGGAGTGCTTCGACAAGATTGGTCTGAAGCCGAGCATAAAGATACCACTCTTCAACGGTTCGCTCGAATGCGAGTTCCGCAAATACGTAATGTTCGACGGCAAGCTGAGGGAGTTCCGCAGCGAGGGCGGCATAGTGAAGACCGACGACGAGAAGCGCGAGATGGGCGAGAAACACCGCTTCAAGAAGAATCGCGAGTTCAAGAAACGACTTGAGGAAGAGGAGGAGAACGAAGACGGAGACATACGCTCGTTCACCTTCCACAACCGTCTCGACGAGAAGTTTGGCAAGAGGCTAAACCGAAAAGAGCGCGACCGCGACGACGACCACCGCGACTTCAAGGAGAAACGACGCGACTTCAAGGACAAGAAAAAGGACTTCAAAGACAAGAAGCGCGACTACAAAGGCAAGGGAGACTTCAGGGGAAAGCGCGACTTCAAGGGCAAACGCGACTTCAAAAGCAGAGGCCGTAAGGACTAAACATCAAGGACAATGAAAAGAAGAACAATAGCAACACTGGCAATCATCATGGCAACCATCGCCACCGCAACGGCACAGAAACAGTTTACGCTCGAAGACTTGAACTATGGCGGCAAGAACGCTTACAAATTCATACCAGAGACCCGCTATCTGACTTGGTGGGGCGACGAACTGATACGTCAGGATGCCGAACAGTGCTCAAAGATAGACAAACAGACGACGAAGGAGACCGCAATACTCGACCTCGACGAAGTGAACAGCATAATAGGGGCTACGACGCAGCACGACAGCATACATTCGTTCTACTACGCCGAGTTTCCCTACGCCGACCAACCACTGGTGCTGCTGAGCAACTCGCAGAAACGCTATCTGATTGACTTCGAGAAGAAAACGACAGTATGGAGCCAACAGTGCGACGGCGAGACCCACGCTGAATGGAACCCACAGAGCAAGGCTGTGGCTTTCGTCAAGGACGACCAACTCTACGTTCGCCATTCCGACGGCTCGCTACAGCAACTGTCAACCGACGGTTCGCACGACATAGTGTATGGCCAGAGTGTTCACCGCGACGAGTTTGGCATATCGAAAGGCACTTTCTGGAGCGCCGACGGTCAACGCCTCGCCTTCTATCGCATGGACCAATCGATGGTTCCCGACTATCCGCTCGTCACGATAGACACGCGCGAGGCCGAGCTTGAGCCGACGAAATACCCGATGGCAGGCGAAAAGAGCCACAAGGTGACGGTGGGCATCTACGACCTGAAGACAAAGACAACCACATACCTGAAGGCTGGCGACCCGACAGACAGATATTTCACCAATATAGCTTGGGCACCAGACGGGAAGACCATCTACATGATTGAGCTGAACAGAGACCAGACGGACATGGAGCTTGTCAGCTACGACCCAGCGACGGGCGACAGACTGAAGACCCTCTACAAGGAGCATCACGACAAGTATGTTCACCCCATGCACCCGATAGTGTTCCTGCCCTGGGACGACTCTAAGTTCCTTCTACGCTCGGAGAAAGACGGCTACGACCACCTATACCTATTTAATAATAAGGGTGAACAACTGAAGCAACTGACGAAAGGCGAGTGGGTGGTCATGGACGTGTTGGGATTCAACGAGAAAACCAAGAGCGTGATAATATCGTCGCGCGAGAAGAGCCCCATACAGATAAACCACTTCGCAGTGAACGTGAAGAGCGGCAAACGCACGCTGCTCGACAATGGCCGTGGCCTTCACTACGGCACGCTGTCGGGGAGCGGCGCGTGGATTGCCGACAATTACTCGGAGCCCGACGTGCCTCGCAAGATAGACATAGAGCCCACGAACGGCGGCAAGACCACCAACCTGCTGACCGCCGCCGACCCTTGGGAAGGCTACAACCAACCAGAATTCTCCATCGGCACGCTGAAGGCTGCCGACGGCAAGACCGACCTCTATTACAGAATGGTGAAGCCGATAGGATTCGACGCCACGAAGAAATATCCCACCATCGTCTATGTCTATGGCGGACCAGGACTGCGCAACGTGGAGGCCGCCTGGCACTGCTGGAGTCGTTCGTGGGAGACTTATATGGCACAAAAGGGATACTTGCTCTTCATTCTCGACAACCGTGGGTCGTGCGACCGTGGTCGTGAGTTCGAGCAAGCCACATTCCGCCACCTCGGACAAGAGGAGATGCGCGACCAGATGAAGGGTGTGGAGTTCCTGAAGTCGCTGCCCTACGTTGACCAAGAGCGCATGGGAGTGCATGGCTGGAGCTATGGCGGCTACATGACAACGTCGCTGATGACCAACTATCCTGACGTGTTCAAGGTTGGCGTCGCCGGTGGTCCCGTGATAGATTGGAAGTATTACGAGGTGATGTACGGCGAGCGCTACATGGACACACCGCAGGCCAACCCGGAGGGATACGCCCAGTGTTCGCTACTGAACAAGGCCGACAAACTGAAGGGAAAGCTGCAGATAATCATAGGAATGAACGACCCAGTGGTGGTTCCCCAGCACGCTCTCTCGTTCCTGAAGGCTTGCATCGCCGCAGGCACGCAGCCCGACTTCTTTGTCTATCCTGGTGAGCCTCACAACATGCGCGGACACCAGAGTGTGCATCTGCACGAAAGAATAACTCAATATTTCGAGGATTATCTGAAGTGAGCAACTGAATAGAAAATTAAAATGGAGAAAAGAGAAGCAAGGAAGCAGGGCAACAGCAAAGCATTTCCCACTACCCTCTCCCCTATCCTCGCTCCACATTAAAACAAGTTTAAAGTATGAAGATTCTTCTTCTCGGCAGCGGCGGTCGCGAGCACGCCCTTGCATGGAAAATAGCACAGAGCCCGAAGTGTGAAAAACTCTATATCGCCCCAGGAAACGCAGGCACGTCGGAAGTGGGCGAAAACGTGGCAATAAAAGCCAACGACTTCGACGCGCTGAAAGAGTTTGCACTCAAGAACGAAGTTAACATGATTGTAGTAGGCCCCGAAGACCCGCTCGTTGGCGGCATCTACGACTACTTCCAAGGCACGGGCATACCCGTGATTGGCCCGTCGAAGAGCGGTGCTCGGCTCGAAGGCTCGAAAGACTTCGCCAAGGCTTTCATGCTTCGCCACAACATACCAACGGCACGCTATCAGACTTTTACGAGCGAAACAGTGGGCGAAGGACTACGATTCCTCGAAACACTGAAGGCGCCATACGTGCTGAAGGCCGATGGACTTTGTGCCGGCAAAGGGGTACTGATAGTGCCTAATCTCGGCGATGCCAAGCGCGAACTACGAGAGATGCTCGATGGTATGTTCGGCGATGCGTCGGCACAAGTAGTAGTAGAAGAGTTTCTCACTGGTATAGAGTGCTCGGTGTTCGTCCTTACTGATGGCAGGCACTACAAGATACTGCCAGAGGCTAAGGACTATAAGCGCATAGGCGAGGGAGACACGGGGCTCAACACTGGCGGTATGGGTAGCGTCTCGCCCGTACCATTTGCCGACAAGGAATGGATGGCGAAAGTGGAAGACAGAATCATCCGTCCTACGGTGGAAGGACTTGCCGCAGAAGGCATAGACTATAAGGGTTTCATCTTTTTCGGACTTATCAACGTAGATGGCAACCCTATGGTGATAGAGTATAACTGTCGTATGGGCGACCCAGAGACCGAGAGCGTGATGCTGCGCTTGAAGAGTGATATCGTTGACCTCTTTGAGGGCGTGGCCGAGGGCAATCTCGACGAACGAAACATAGAGTTCGACCCGCGCGCTGCCGTCTGCGTGATGCTGGTGTCGGGCGGCTATCCGCAGGCCTACGTGAAGGGATACCCCATCAGCGGGCTCGACAAGGTGGAGGGCAGCATTGTGTTCCACAGCGGCACCGCGATGAAAGAGGGACAGGTGGTTACGGCTGGCGGCAGAGTGATAGCCGTGAGCAGCTATGGCCACGACAAGGAAGAGGCATTGCAGAAATCGTTCACCGAGGCCAGCAAGATTGACTTCACCGACAAATATTTCCGCCGAGACATAGGGAAAGACCTTAGAAGTTAGAGCGAGCCGCAGCGTCGCCTCGGAAACAAGTCTCAATCACGATGAAAAAGCGCCTACAAAACCACGTTAGCGAAAGCAAATGGACACTGCCCGTGGTGGCTCTCTATGCCGCGGCAGTGTGGCTCGCAGCCGACCGACTGACGGGCGAACTGCTGCCGCAGTTTGTTTGTTTCGCTACGTCGGCGTTTCTGATGGTGCTTCTCAACAAGCAGAATGCACTGATACGCATCTCTACGCGTATGGTGTCTTGCTCTTACGTCATGCTGATTTGCATGTTGACATGGACGTTTGGAAACATTGCCACGGCGATAGTGGCACTCTGCGTCGTTACCACCTATCTCATATTGTTCAGCTGTTATCAGAACAACAATGCCCAAGGGTGGTTCTTCTATGCATTCTTGAGCATCGGAATGGCGAGCCTCGTGTTCCCACAGATTCTCTATTTCGTGCCCTTTATATGGCTGCTCGCAGGCACTAAACTCCAGTCTATCAGTCTGAGAAGTGTATGCGCGTCGTTGCTTGCCATCATACTGCCCTACTGGTTTCTTGCGGCATTCGCACTCGTGCGCAACGGGCAAATCACGCCTATCATCCACCATTTCGAGCGGCTCGGAGAGTTTGAGCCTATCGCACTGCCCACCATGGCGACCGCCCATTTGCCTGAGTATGCCAACTTCTTGCCGTGGACGCTAAACCCACAACAGACGGCGTTGACGATTGTCTGCAGTCAACTTGCACTCATTGTCTTGCTATTCATAATAGGAACGGTCCACTTTCTTCGCCACGCCTACACCGACAAGTTGCGCACACGCCAGTACTTCAGCTTCTTTATGCTGATGTTTGCCCTCACGCTCATCTTCCTCGTTCTTCAGCCTCAACACCGCGAGTTCCTCATGCCGATGCTCGTAATCAATGTGGCTCCCCTCGTAGCACACTTCGTTTCGCTGACTAACACTCGACTGACAAACTTCGCTTTCGTGATGCTTGCCATAGCCACGGTGGTGCTTACGGCGGCAAGTCTTCTGCTGGTTGGCAGCTGATGGCCGCATGGAGCTATCGGGGAAGAAACTACACTTGACGATTATAGGCGATTTAGGGATTTTAGGTATTAAAGAGAAAATATCATTGCGAAAGTGGAAGCGCTGACCGAATTTCTGATACAATACGGGTACTGGGGAATGCTGCTTGCGGCGTTTCTTGCAGGCAGTTTCTTCCCTTTCAGCAGCGAGGCAGTGATGCTCGGACTGATAGCCGCAGGTCTCGACCAGACGGGACTACTCGTGTATGCAACCATTGGCAACGCCCTCGGCTCGCTCTTCAACTATTGCGTCGGCAGACTCGGACGCATAGAGTGGATAGAGAAATATATGCACGTGAAGCGAGAAAAGTTAGAGAAGACACAACGTTTTCTCGACGGAAGAGGCGCATGGATGGGCTTTTTTGCCTTTCTCCCAATAATAGGTAGCGTCATAGCCATAGTGCTCGGACTGATGCGCGCCAACCTGTTTATAACCATCACGAGCATCACCTTAGGAAAGCTCATCCGCTATCTTGTGCTGCTCTACGGAGTGAGTTTCTTCACTTGAGCCACGACGCAAGAAATCAGCCCGTTTCGTGCCTTTCTAAAAAAATAATCGCAAAAAATTCCCGAAATGCTTGCAAAAGCAGAGGAAATTTACTATCTTTGCGTTGCAAAACCCTAAAAACGTATGAGAACAACACTGCTAACACTACTCGCACTGCTGCTTTCGCTGCCTTTGATGGCGCAGAGAGAGCGAAACTACGTGTACGTGGTTGACTGCACACAATCAATGCAGGAGCCCAACAAAATATGGGACATCACGAAGAAATATCTGCGTGAAGACATCGAGCGACTATCGCCGCAAAGCACCGTCAGCGTGGTGCCGTTCCAAGGCAAAGCCTACGAGCCAATATCGTTTGTGCGCGAGGAATTCAATTGGAACAAGATAGACAAGAGACTGGAAGAACTGATAAAGCAAAAGACCAACACGGGAATATGCCGCGCGTGGGATGGTGGAGTGAGCCTGATAGACCCGGCGAAAGACAACTACTTCTACCTTTTGACCGACGGGCAAGATAACGTTGACGGTATGGATGCCGTGGTAAGCAGAATCAGCCAGTGGTGCAGCAAGTACGACCACAGCTACGGATTCTACGTCATGCTCTGCGCATCGGCGCACAACGAACGCCTGAAAGAGGCAGCAGCACTATGCAACCGTTTCTCACTGATAGACGCTAACGGCCACCCATCACCTATAGGAACATTCCATCCGCGCGAGATAAGAGTGAACACCAACGAGCTTGTTGGCGTGCCACTGACGTTCTCCGACGAAGGCTCATATATGGTAAAAATAGACTGCGACGACCCTCTTTTCACCATTGAACTGACCAACGGAATAAAGAACGGTCGTGCCACGGTCGTAGTAAAACCACGACTCTCTATGCAAGAGATTCGCCAAAGTCTTGGCAGCGAAACACTGTACACATTCACTGCCGACATCATTCCACAGGGCAACATCAAGCTCGATAACCCCACACTCACCATAGAAGTGGTGAACAAGCCTGAGCGTTCGCTCGCCATATTAGGCGAAGAGCCCGACCTCGGCAAGACCACTCACTACCCCTCGTTCCTATTTAAAAGCGAGCGAATGCCCGACACGCTGACCGCCGACCTCAAGGCTGTCATGAACCAAGAAGCACGACAGTCGGGCTCGCGCCTTAGACTCAGATGCAACCGAATAAAGGGCGACGACGGCTACACCTTATTATATAATGGGCAACCCATCACTGGCGACGTATTCGAGATAGACCCCAGTCAGAGCCAAAGCCTACTGTCGCTCGTCTTCGCGCCCGACGCCCCGTCAGGCAAGCGCAACCTTGAGCTGTCGGTGGAATCGGCTACCGAGCTCGACGCCATCAACGGACAACCGGCCAACGACTACCGACTCACCATGCGCGCCTCGCTGTCGCAACGGTGGAATCCGCTCGCAACGCTGCTCTTCTGGTTGCTCATAGCCTTGGCAGTGGCACTGTTGGCATGGCTGATTGTGCTCCGACCGATGGCTTATCAGCAGTTTAGAGCCAAGCGGCTATACATACACGAGCCAACAGTGAAGACCATAAAGCTGCGCGGTTGTCGCCGTGTTGTGTTCACAAGCAAGCCCACGAAGCAATCATTCATCAACCGACTTTTCACCCGACGAATAGAGTATGTGCGCGACCCCGCCTGGACAACGGAGTTCTCCATAGTGCCTAATCGCAGAGGAGCACGACTGCAAGGCCTCGGCACCACCTACCTGACCGACCCGCCCACTACCCAGCTTCAGCCAGGCGAAGAGTGCACGATAGAAAACAGCGAGACGAAAGAGAAAACCATCATCACGCTCAGCTAAGGATTAAACAGGTGGAAATAATCCGTTAACACCACCGTAATAAGAAATTATCATCACCGTAATAACAAATCATCACCACTGTTTTAATCTCATATAAAGCCCCGCGCCACCTACACCCATTGCAACAATCAACCCAAATTAGTATAACGCAAGAAAAATCTCACGATATATGGCAACAAAAATCAGAAGGAGTCTGTTCATCGGACTCGGCGGCACTGGAATGAACGCACTGCTGCACACAAAGAAAATGTTCGTAGATACCTACGGCGAAGTACCACCAATGATAGGTTTCCTCGGTATTGATACCGACGGAGGCGAGTATAAGAAAATCCTCGTGGGAGACAACGGAGAAGAGGTACGTCTCGACCCTTCCGAGCAGTTCCCAATATCGGTGAAAAACCCAAAAGAGATATACAACACAAACATCGACCACTTCAGCTGGGTGCCGCAAGAGAACGTCTTCGCACTGACGAGCATGACCGAAGGAGCAGGCCAAGTGCGCACCAACGGACGATTTGCACTGACGGTGAAAGAGCACGACGTGTCGAAAAAGATTAGCGACAAGATAAACAACATCACTAATGCCAACATAATTAACGACAGCCGCTACGAGCTGCTATCCGAGAAAGTAGAGATACACGTTGTCTTCTCCGTCTGCGGAGGAACAGGCTCTGGCACGTTCATCAACTTAGCATACCTATGCCGAAAGGCTTGCCCGCAGGCAAAGTTGGTTGGCTACGCTGTGCTTGCCGACGTGTTCGAGTCGTTCCTGTTCACGGGAGTCTCGAAGATAAAGCCTAACGCCTACGCTGCACTGAGCGACCTCGACTTCTTGATGCATCTCGACGGTAAGGACAAAGACGGCATCGGCTTCGATTACATAACCCACACCGATACCGTGAGCAGTGCGCCCTACAACGCTGTCTTCCTGATAGACAACAAGAACGAAAACGGCGACACCTACAATCACATAGACCAACTCGCCGAGATGATTAGCCTCGCACTAATAACGAGTACCGGAGAACTCTCGGCAGCATCGGCCAGCACCCTCGACAACATAGAGAAAAACATATCGGAGGGAACAATGAATCTCGCTGGTAAGAAAGCATGGGTGTCGGCTCTCGGAGTGAGCGAAATAATCTATTCAAGCAAAGAGCTCGCCGAAATCTATGCGCGAAAAGCAGCGAAACGACACATCATCGAGCTGCTCAACAGCAAAGGCGACTGCGACAAGGCCGCAAACGCATGGATAGACAAGCCCGAAGTGAATATCCGCGAAAACAATGGCAACGACAATCTCATCGACTTCATGCTTGGGAAACGACCCAAGATGATGCTCGAAGAGATAACCGACAAGAATAATCCCATGCCCGAATGCGAGCAATATCTCGCACGCGAGACAAGCATTCCCGGACTTGCCGACCGCGTTCAGCAGAAGACACAACAGACTATCAGTCAGCTTCACGAGGAGGTGGTCAACCGCGTCAACGGTGATGCCGGCATAGGAAACACCATAAGCATTCTGAATTCCATCCACGGGCAAGTGAAGATATTCCAAGGGGAAATGGAGAAAGAACTCGAAGACTTCAAGCGTCAAGACGAGCAACAGACCGCCAACCTGAAGACCACGTGCGACGACCTCGCCCAAGCAAAGAGCAAAGCCCTAAACTTCTTCTTCAAGGGAAACATCAAAGACGCTGAGGTGAACGTTACCGAAGTGGTGAGCCGACTTGCACTGATACGCCGCGAAATCTTGCGCCGACAGTCGGCCATCACCCTCTTTACGTCACTCGAAGATGCACTGCAGAAGGAGCTTCAACACGTGACGACGCTCGAACAAAACCTAAAGAACGTGGCCGAAAGTCTTACGAATAGCATATCGAAGATAGAGAACAACGTGGGACGACGGTCGCAGACATTCCAGATAGACCTAAGCGCAACGCAGAGCTCGAACATCGCTGTGCCCGACGCAGAAATATCGGTTCCAACGCTTATCAGTTCGCTCTCGACGCCTAACCACCTCTACGACTACGCCACGATGCCTGCCGACGTCATCGAGCAAGAGCTGCTGAAATACACTCGCAACCTAAAGGGAACGAAGGAACTGCAGCAGACCACAATCGACGACGTCATCAATTCGCTGCCCGAACAGCAGTTCAAGCAAGTGATGAACATGGCGTTGACAAAGTCGAAAGTGCTGCTGCAAGAGGGTGCCCACGGCTATATGCCGGAAGAGCCAGCCGCCGACTGCTACTACATCGGAGTGGCAAACAAGGCCGACAGCCGCCTCAAGCGCGACAACGCACTGCGAGAGCAAGCCAACGTGAAGGGCAACATGGACTTCGCCAACATCGGCATGACCGACAGAGTGATACTCTACCACCAGAAGGGAGTGCTCCCGCTGTTCACCATCGCCCCAATCACGGCCTACAGAGAGAGATACCACAGCTCTGGCTCCACCATCGACAACCACTTCGACTACAACATTGAGCTGCTCATGGAACAACGGCAGTTCGACGTATTCCCCAAGAAAGAGAAAGACGACAGCGTTAACTTCTGGGTCTTTGGATTCATCTTCGGATACATTCGCAACAACGGTGGGCACTATCAGGTGAGGAGCGACGAACTCGGCGACCCGCTCGACAACTTCTGGTTCGAGCTCGGCGAGCATCGCGACAAAGCGTTCGACCTCTTCAAGATTAATATCAAGACAATAAAGGCCGACTTCGAGAAAAAGATGGAAGCATTCTCGAAGGAAAAGGGCGAAGACGCCTTCAAAGCCATCATCAGCGACGCCAAGGAAAACTATCTGGAGAAATACTCACAGGTGAACATGACCACCGCCGAACTGAAAAGCTATGGCAACGAGCGCATTCGCGACCTGATAAGCGAAGAAATCACCATAGTGAAAGACATAGACAACGGCTAACAGCCAGCAAAGCAAAGGAAACAAATCTTCCGAAAAGCTATCCAAAAGAGACTTTTCGACGATTTGTTTCCTTAATTTGATTCTGCATAACCCAAGTTAAAACCAGTTACGACTCACACTGAAAACCTAAGACGACTCTCAATCCCACGATATGCGCCACAACTTCTATATATTCATTGGCGACAGCCTCACCACCCTCGCTAAACAGACGCTCGACGACATCGGCGGAAACCAACCGCAGGCCGCACAATTCTTCCACGCGGCAACGGCGACGAACGACCTGCTCACGCCCATAGTGCCATCGCCCGACGGCCAGCACACCACCACCCAACCGACGACACTACGCGAGTGGACGGGAAACATATTCGCCGTAGGAAACACGCAGTCCGACGCCATCACGCTGACACTGCTGTTGCCCATCGACGACGACAACGCCCCACAAACGGCAGCAAGACTCATCGAAGAAGCCGCACAACTGAAGTGCCAGACCAGCACCGACTGCATAGTGCTGAGCACCGCCGACAAGGGCAACGACGCGCAACGACGACCACAGCTGCCCGACGCACTCAGCACGCAAGACCGACGCCTGCACCGACTCATCATCATAACAAACTATAACAACAAGGGAGCCACGCTCGGACTCGACCACTCGCCCGACCTCGCACACGCCGTCGCACTATACGCCGCTACGGGCATCGAGGCCTACACAAACTTCTTCCCCCAAGCCGACGAGACACTTCGACCGCAAGTGATGGCAATCGGCATGAGCGAATGCTACTTCGACAGACAGCAGTTGCACGACGAACTGGTGAGGCTGTCAACACTGAAAGTCATCGAAAAAGAGCAAGCCGGAGAGCAGACTGTTGACACCAACCGCGCCGCAGCAATGGCACAGAAGAACCTCAAAGAGAGCGACCAACTTGTGCAGAAGTTCTTTGCCGAGCAGGTAAAAAACCTATTGAACAAGGAAAAGAGCATCACTGTCAACGAGGCAATAATACGTCTTACCCCCGAAATTGACAAACAAGTAGAGCAATTGGGAAAACGTTTCACCGACTGCATTATGGACGACCACTATAGTCTGCCCGAAAAGCAAGCAATAGTGGCGCTCACACTCGGCACCGACGACCCAACGCTCGTCAACTATCTCTACGACAAAGACCAACTGACGCTCGACGACTGCCTCAGCGACCCCATCGAGACATACCTAAAGGAAAACAACGCCCTGCCAGGCACGGAAAGAGATGAAAACGGCGATGTTATAAGCGAAAGCAAGCGCATAATCAACCAGCCCGACTCCGACGAGCCCGTGGTAAATCCACTGCCGGAGATAAAACAACTGAGGGCAGACATCATGCGCGACCGCCAGACCGTGCGACTGAAAACCGAGGAACTGAAAGGCATCGGAGGCACTAATGCCGACACCGCACAGTCGTCGCTAAAGACCGAGACCGACATTCGTCGCGAGGAGATAGAGCGACTCATAGAGAAGAAAACCGCGGAGATAGCCGAAGAGGAAAAGCAATACGAGCAGAAGCGCTCGCAATACGAACAACTGGTGCAGACCCTCAGCGACCAACGACAGCGCGAGACCATCGCCACCGCAACCGACAACCACCAGAAAGAGACCATCAAGCGAATGAAAGACGCCCTCGAACGGTTCCGCGCAGAACGGCTCGCCGAGATAGACGACACCAAGCGCCGACTGATGAAAGAGAGCATCGCGATAGCCGCAATAGCACTGCTGCTCGCCGGAGCATTCGCACTGCTGGGGTACTACATCGACGACTGGCTCGAAAGCAACTGGGCGATATACCTCGGAATCATCGTGGCACTCTGCGTCGTCGGATGGTTCTTCCACTACTATCAAGGGCACAGCGAAGTGAGCAACAAGCGCGATGCCCTCGACGAGGAAGCAGGGCAGCGACAGCAAGCCATCAAGAGAAAAGAGCGACACCTAACGGAACACCCACTCCGACTACGCTTCGCGGGAATGTTCATCGACCGCTTCTACAAGCTGCAAAGACAACTGTCGAGCACCTACGAATCGCTCCGACTGCTGAACTCGCGCTGCGACAATCTCGCCTCGCTATTAAAGAGGAACGACGAGGGAGAGAGCGAAGTCAACAGCAGCAACGGCGGTTTCACGTCGCAACTTTTCATGCCAGTAATAGACGGCGACCACCTGAAAGACTATTTCGACCGGAACTCGGAAAAGATAATTGGCGACGTGAGAGCATATCACTACCTCGACAGACCCATAGAGGAAATGATGGCAGACTTGGGACAACACATCGACGGCATCATCGGAGACTTCACGATGTATCAGTATCTCACCGCGACGGAGACATATCCCTACCTGCCTGCGCCGCAAGACGCACTCGCCTCGCTGCTGCCAAAGATGGAGCAAAGCAGCATCATCTTCCTGCAAGCAACAGACAACATCAACCAGCAAGAAGCACTCTTCATCGCCCTCAGAACCGACACCGAGAAGCAGCGCGAACAGTGGAACAGGCTCTATCCGCAACACTTCAGCAAGTGTCCGACGGCACTCGACACAGCGACGCCAAACCATCTGTTGCTGCTGCGAAGACGCTATCTCGACCATGCCGACATCCAACTATAAGCATCCGAAAATGAAAGAACCACTGACCGTGGGCCTCGCCCACACCGCAACGCTCATAGTAACAGAGCAACACACAGCCGAGCGAATGGGGTCGGGAGACATGCCCGTGCTGGCAACGCCTGCCCTCGCAGCACTGATGGAAAACGCAGCCATGACCGCCGTGGCACAAGCGCTCGACGATGGCGACACCACCGTAGGCAGCCAACTATCGCTCTCCCACCTGCGCCCGTCGGCAATAGGAGCGAGCATCTCTGCCACCGCAACGCTGACAGCCATAGACGGACGGCGCCTCACGTTCAGCATTGCAGCCCACGAAAGCGACACGCTCATCGGCGAAGCTACGCACACGCGCTACGTAGTTACTCGCGACCGCTTCCTGTCGAAGCTCGGCAAATAAAGCGTGCCAAAGCAGCCAGCCAGTCGAAGAAGCTGACAATCAGCGCCCTACCCTATCTCTTTCACGAGGGAAACAACGATTATCGGCTACAACACGAAAGAAAAAACACCGCCACAGGACGACCATCCCACGGCGGTGTTTTTTTGCTTGTCCCACCGAAAGCCTCATCCCGAAAGCCGAAAACTCTGCCGAACTTCCACCGCGGCAGCGCATGGTTTAGCTTGAATCAAAGCGTGATTTAGCTTAAATCAGGACGTGGTTTAGCCTAAATCACAAACATCGCACAACTGTTTTTATCTGATGAAACCACTGGCGACTTGCGGCGTTGTCGCTACGGAAAAAGAAAAAGACCGCGACGGGCGCGTTGTCCTGTCGCGGTCTGATGGTTTTCTGCTGTAGGCAGCGTTACTCGGTCTTGCCGTTCAGCGAGTAGATGTAAGCTGCGTTTTGCTTGGTCTCGTAGGTGGTCTTATACTTTGTCAGCGCGCCATAAAGTATCACCTTGTCGCCTACGGCAATCTGCGTGTCGCCGTCGGTCCACTTGCGATTGCCCATGTAGAGCACTCGATAGGCCTCGAAGTCTTGCTCCGGGTCTTCGTGGTAAGTTCCGTCCTCGGATATGAAGAATGTGGCGTTGCCGTATTGCGAGCCAAACTCGCCGTTGTCGGCAATCTTAGAGATTATGCCTGCCACATACATCTGGTCGGTGCCGCCAGCGTCTATGTAGGCCGCAGCCTGCTCAGGCGTGAACGGATTTTCGAGCGTTCCGGGGTCGGCGGTGCCTTTCTTCTTCAGCGAATAGATATACACGCTACCAGAGAACTCAGGCGTTTCGCCCTTATAGTTGATGAGCTTTCCGCATACTACGACTTCGTCTCCAACCTGGATTTCATCCTCAGACGTGAACTTAACGTTGCCGAGGCTGTAGGAGCGGAAGCAGGTGAGTTCCTCCTCGTCGGTTCCGTCGTCGGAGATGTAGAATGTGGCGTTTCCATAGCTGGTAGAAACTTCCTTTATGCCAGAGATGATGCCCTTAGCATAGTAGATTTCGTCGTCGGAGGTGGAACCTATTTCCTCGCACTTAGCCAATGCCTCGGCCACAGTGAACGGGTCGTCCGGGTTCTTGCCGTGAGGCAACTTGTAGGCTGCCTGCTTGATGACGGTGGTTACGCTGTAGTTCTCTCCGTCGCTGGTGGTGCTGAAGGTTATGGTGTCCTTGCGGCTGTCGCCAGTGTTAGGAGCGATGCGGAAGGTTACTACGGGGTTGGTTCCGCTCGTCGTCGATACCACGGAGAGCCAATCGGAAGAGCGGCTTGGAACTGTTACGCCCATGCCGTCGCCCTTGCAGGTGAGGTATGCGGTGAAAGTGCCTCCGGCAGCTGGAATTTCTTCGGAAGTGCTTACTGAATCCACCTTTATGAGAGACTTCTCAATCTTGAGCACCGTTACGTTGACCAGCTCGACTGTTTCTTTGTATAAGGTCTTTGGTCCCTGAACAGTAACGATGTCGCCCTCTTCGATGCCGAGGCTTGAGAAGTTCTTCGTGCCACCCTTGGCGTCGAGTGTTCCGTAGATATAGATGCTTCCGGTGGCATCGGTGAGATACCAGTTGCCGTAGAGGTCGTTTGCAATCTTGGTGCAAGTACCTCTCACCTTGTATGTCTTGCTTTCAGGACCTGCGATTACTTCTGCACAAGTGGCCGACTCAACGGTGCTTGTACCCTGGATTACATTGATGTGCTGCGTCTTTCCGCCGCACGTCAGCAGCAGTTCGGTGGAACGTCCGTCGGGGGCTGCGGGTGCAGTGAACTCGATGGTAGATGTTCCTGCCGCACCGCTGAGCGGTGAAACAGTAAGCCAGCTTGCTGCTACGGTGTCTATTTGCCAAGCGTCGTTCGCGGTTACGGTGATTGACGTTGTACCACCGTCTTGGCTTATTGCCACGTAGGATGAGGACACCTGCACCTCGCTGAGGTATGTGGGGTCGTTGTCGTCGGAGCAGCTTACGAGGGAAGTCGCGGTTGCCACGAGCATTAGTGCCCAAAGGGATATATTCTTCAGTTTCATTGTTTCTTCCTTTCCTATTTATTAGTTAAATATATACTTCAGACCAATGGAAGCGTACCAGCACTGTCCGATGGCGTGGTAGGGCACCCACGTCTGGGTGTCGGCATTGATGGAGCTGGGCGTCGAGAAGGTGGCATAGCCTTCGGCGTCAACGCCCTCGTACTTCAGGATGCGTGCCTCGCTGCCGATTTCGGGATTGAGATACTTGCTTACGCCCCAGCTGGAGTTGAAGAAGTTGAGCACGTTCTTCATATCAAACGAGAGTTGGAAGTTGTGCTTCGTCTTGCCAACGTTGAACTTGAAGTCGTGCTTGTAGGCGAAGTCGATGCGGTGAACCCATGGCGAATATACGCTGTAGGGCTCGGAGTATTCTCCCTGATGCTTCTTCAGATAGCTGTCCTTGTGGACGTAGGCCATAAAGTCCTCCTTGTCTGCGTTGCTTACGAAGCGGAAGGCTCCGCTCTCCACCTCAGCGTCGGTCGGGATATAGATAGCGTCGTAGTTGTAGCCGTCGCCATTGATGTCGTTGACCATCATGTAGGAGTAGTTGTAACCACCGCGCCACGTCTCGTAGATGAGGCTGTAGTGGTTGCCGCTCTTGTCGTGCATAGTTGCGCTGGCCACGAAGCGGTCGGGCGTAACGTATTGCGAGTTGTGCAGCTTGATGTTGTTGGGGCCTTCCACTGTTGGCACGTAAGTGAATGCCGACTCTGCTGCTGAGCCAGGCATACCAGTTACCTCTTTCGATACAGTGTGGGTGTAGGCTGCCATGAGGTTCATCCACTCGAAGGGTTGCGCGTTGAGCGTCAGGTTGGCCGACCATCCGTAGCCGCGCGAGGTGTTCTCGAGAACGAAGGCCTTAGTGTTGGTGCGGAATCCTTCGGGATAGATGGGACGGTTGTCCACGCCGTTGAAGCGCGAGAAGCCGCCCACCGAGGGAATGCTCCAGTCGGATATGGTTACGCCATTGATGGTCTTGTTGAAGATTCCTTCAGCCGTCACCGAGAAGGGGAACGAGACGGGTATCTGATAGTCAACGGCGAGCGAGGTCTTCCATACCTGCGGCATCTTGAAGTCGGGGCCAACAGCAGAGATAGACGAGGGCACGGTGCCGTCGTCGGGCGTTACGGTGTTGGGATATCCCATTTTGATGAGCTTGTTTTTCAGTGCGTCTATGGTGGCGTGTCCGTTTTCATCGGTAACAAGACCTCCTTCGAACAGGTTCATATTAACGTACTGGCTTGCGTCGTTGATGTCCTTTGTCTTGGCGTTGAGCTGTGCCTGATACTGCACCATACCGCCGTTGGTGGGCATATTGGTGAAGAACACGAGAGGCAGACGGCCAGAGAAGAGACCCGTGCCGCCGCGCAGCTTGAGCGTCTTGTCGCCGAACACGTCGTAGGTGAAGCCCACGCGCGGCGAGAAGCTCACTTTCGAGGTGGGCCACTTGCCGGTGTCTATGTGGCGGCCGTCGTAGTCGAGCGCGTAGATGGCGTTGTTGGTCATCAGGTCTTTGTTGTTGAAGAAGAGACCGTCGATGCGAGTGCCGTAGGTGAGTTTGAACTTATCGTTGATGTTCCACTCGTCCTGAGCGTATATGCCGAGTTTGTTGAACTGCACACGTGCGGCAGGCTTGTCGTTGCCGTCGTAGCCGTAGGTGAGGCATACGATTTCGGGTGTTTGGCCTGTCAGGAAGTCGTTGAGCGAACTATAGCGGTAGTAGCCCGTTCCGTTGCGCATATACTGGTTGTCGGCCATCTGGTGCTCAAAGGAGATGCCGCCCATAATCTTGTGGTTGCCGAGATAATAGGTTACGTCGTCCTTTATGTTCCAGATGGTGTTGTGCACGGCGTTGTTCCAGGTGAAGAGCTCATATCCGAGAGCCATATAGTTGTTGCCATCGCCATCGAGGATGTCGATGAACGGGAACTCGCTTGAGTTTGTTCCGCGAACATCGTCGAGCTTCGAGTAGGTTGCGAGGAATTGGTTGGAGAGGCTTTCGGAAAGTCGGCTGTTAAGGTCGAGGGAGAAAGAGTGAACGATGTTTTGCATCGAGTACATCGAGTTGGCAAACGACATGGAGTATTGCGACATACGGCTGTAGGCCGAGCGCGTTCCGCCGTCCATAGAGGTGGCGTTGGGAGCGTTCCAGATGTTGTTCTTTGTGTAGTTGTATCGGAATGCGAGGTGATGCTTGTCGGTGATGTTCCAGTCGATGCGGGCGAGCAGTTTGTAGTTGCTCTCGTCGGCGGGGAAGTCGGTGTAGGAACCTGTGTCGTAGCCATATTTGCTTGCCACGTAGTCCTTCACTTGCTGCAGGTCGGACTCTGTGGTGCGCGAGAGGAAGGCGTCGGCATTGCCCACGCCGTCGGTGGAGGCACGCCAGCGGTTGGCTATCGTCGGAGTCTTAATCATCTCTCCGTTTACGAAGAAGAAGAGCTTGTTCTTGATGATCGGGCCGCCGAAAGTAAGTCCCCACGTGGTCTGCTGGTCTTTCTCGCGCGCACCGCTGATTTGTTCGCGCTCGATGGCGTCGCCACGCATGTTCTCGTTCTTGTGATAAACGTAAGCACTACCCTTGAATGTGTTAGTACCCGACTTTGTGATGGCGTTCACACCACCACCTATAAAGTTGGTTTGGCGCACATCGAAGGGTGAGATTACTACTTGGAGTTCCTCAATTGCGTCGATGGAAATAGGATTGCCTCCTCCTGGCAGATTGCTGCTAAGACCGAAGTTGTTGTTAAAGTTCGCGCCATCGACGGTGAAGTTTGCAGTACGTCCGTCGGCTCCTGCGAAGCTCATTCCGTTTCCGCCGTATGGTGAAAGGCGCGTAACATCGGTGATTTGACGTGTTACGGTCGGGATGTTGAGAATCTGCGTGTTAGTGATGTTCGTCGTTGCTCCGGTCTTTTCGGCTGCGAACTTCGATGCTCTACCACTGACCACAACCTCGGAGAGCTCGTTAGCGTCCTCGGAAAGAGTAACATTGAGAGCGTAGGTCTCTCCCAACTGCAGGGTGATGCCCTTGACAGTCTTCGACTTGTGCCCGATGTAAGAGACTACGACGGAGTATGGTCCGCCCGTGCGCATACCTTGTATGCTAAAGCGTCCGTCCACGTTGGTTACTGCTGCATAGCGCGTACCGGAGGGCTCGTGCACTGCCTGCACAGAAGCACCGATGACTGGCTCTCCCTTGGTGTTGTCGAGTGTCACCTTTCCTGCCATGCTTGATGTAGTGATTTGCGCAAAGGCCGACATGGTGATAGTCAGCAGCATTGCCATCAGAAAAAGAACTCTTTTCTGCATAGAATAAAACTTTATAATGGTTATTTAAATAAATTTATTCAATACCCGCCTCCTTTCGCCTGCAAAATTAAGAAAAAAAAACAAGACGACGCACAGAATTACGAAAAATCTGCACGAAGTCTTGTTTTTTTAACCCGAATGTAAAAAACGGGTAATAATCAAATCCTATTTTCGAGGCAATTAAAGTTTCCCGTGCTCGACATCAAACCTGCGAACAATGCGTCAATGATGTCTGAAGCACTGAAAAGAAACTTTTCCGTCGTGATTATTCACCTCCCGAAACGAGAATCTTGGCGCTCGACATGCTGTAAATAGACGGAACGGTGTAGCTTACGCCGTCGTAACTAAGCGTCTGGCCACCACTGACGCTCACGCCTTTATATGTGGAATACTCCTGTGTGTAGCTTGTCGGTTCGCTCTTTTTCGAGCCTACGCCCATAATCTTTCCGCCATTGATTGCAAATGTGTTGTCGGTCTTGAAAGCCTTCGAGTCGGGACCTGCGCAGACGTAAGCCTCGCCGCCCGATATTGTGATGTTGCCATCAGCCTTGAAAGCCTGCGCTTTCGTGTCGTCGTCTCCGTATTCAAACACTGAACCGATGGTGGTAACATATATGGTGCCTCCCGAAACGGTTGCGTTTCCTCCGACATTGAGCCCCTTGCCGCCCGACCCAGTGTTGGTGAGAGTCATGGTGCCGCCCGATAGCAGGAAATCGGTGCCAGGCTTGACGGCAGAGCAACTGCTTATGTCAGCCTCGTCGCTGTCGTAGTATGCGCTGCCCGAAGAAGTTACGGTAACGTTACCTCCCGTCATGGTGAGAGTGCTGTCGCACTTAATTCCCTTCACCCCTTGTGCGGTTACGCTTACGTTGATTGTCCCGTCGTTTATGAAAATCTGACCGTTGTCCTCGTCGGTAGCGTCGTCGGTGATAGCAACGTCGATACCGTCGCCAGAGACTCCACTGACGGTGAGCGTGCCGCCGTTCATCTTAAAGTATTGCTCTATGTGAAGACCGTCGCTGGGTGCACCATTGACGATGAAAGAGCCAGTGAACGACTTTTTAAGCGTGGTATATTCGTGGGAGCGATAGCCATGCTTGTAGTTTCCGGTGATGGTGAGAGTACCGCTGCCAGAGAATTCCGCGTGCCCCTGCACGTTGAAGCATGCCTTTTGGTCGCCTGCCCCGTCGCTGAGGGTGTTTGTTCCTTCCACGTCGATGTCGATTCGCTTTCCGTCGCGAATGTCGATGGCAGCACCGTCGGCATTGGCAAGCGAGAGCCCATTAAGCACTACCGACGCCTTATATTCGCCGTCCATATAGAAGGAGCCATCGGTGGAAGTGCCGCTGAGAGTGTAGGTTACTTCCTCTTCGAGCGCCTCGTCCATCACGATGCTCACGTCGGCCCCGCTAACACTGACCGTTGCGTATTGAGCCAAGTTGCCTGCCACCACTACGGCAGCCGACGTCCCGTTGTACGCTACGGCGACGGTGTTATCGGCAATCGTCTCCGTAGCAAAGTCGATGCTTTCTATGTCGCTTATAGTGAACGTCTTGCCTTGCACGGTCAGTTGTTTGCCGTCGGTGAACGTCATCGTTCCCGTCTGAGCCTCGTTGAACGCATAGGTTACGCTGCTCGTATTGACGTTCATTGTCTGTGCCTGTGCGCCCAGAGCGGCGACGGCAGCGATGATTGTCAGAAACTTCTTCATTGTCTGTCGTGATTTATAATTTGGCGCAAAGTTAAGACAAAAAACTTAAACGGCAAAGAAAAATCAGTAAATTCTTGAAAGTTAAAAGGAGAATGGCCGATATTGAAGCCTGCGAACGCTACTGAAAAAAGCCTCAAACGGAAATAAGCCCTATACCTTATTTAATATATAAGGCAAAAATAGTATTACGGTTCGCCCTACAAATCACCACTAACTTAGCTCACTTCCGAGCAAACCGACATTGCCCACCATCGAACTCTCAGAACGTCCACTTGGCGGCTACCGTCGGGATGGCGTAGAAACGATTGTTCGCACCGTCGTCGTTGTAAACAAAATTGTTGGAAACTTCCACTTCGCTCCCAAGACTAAGGTGCACATCCTTGCAACCGCGAAGCGCGTCCACGTTGAACCAAATCTGTGGCTCTGCCGCAAACGACCATTTGCCCTGCACGTCGGGGTCGTACCATAGGTCGGCATAGCCACTGAACGTGAATAGTCCGCATCCGAAGCTAACGCCCCAGACACCCGTAAACTGCACGCTGTTGTAGGCACCGCGATACTGACCTTTGAAATAATATTTCCAAAGAACTTGTGCGCTGAACGTGCGTAGGAAATCAGAGCTTGCCCAGTTGTAAGCACCTCCCGCGAGGAAAGCGTGCTGGAAGCGCGACGATGATTCGGCATAGCTCTTAACGGCCTGCTTGGTGGCCTCTCCCCCGTCGTATTCCAAGTGAAGCGCCCACGTATTATGGTTTGCCAGCGAAATCTCGCGCGAAATCTCCCAATAAGCCCCGGCCATACCGTCGCTGTAATAGTCGAGATCGATGAAGAAGAAATTGCTGCCCCATCGGTCGGGCTTGAACATCTCGACGGTGGTGGTTACGCTTGGGCGCGCCGAAAGGTCGTCGTAGAGCGAATGTCCCAAGTCGTAGTGCAGCTGCACGTTTTGAGCCTCCACCGTGCAAGCGAGCAGAAGCAGCAGAATAGTGGCGTATTTCTTCATAAGTTCTGATTTGTTTATCGTGGCAAAATTGGCCTATTTCCGTGGAAATTATCCGAAAAGTCAACCGTTTCCTTGTGCAACGTCAACCGTGCGAAGTCGGTGATTCAGCCTGAATTGCATCGTGATTTAGCTTAAATTGGTCGCTGATTTAGCCTGAATTGCTGAAAAGCGTCGCGACGGGAGCAGACGGGCACCGCGATTTTTGCGGAATGGCGCGAGGCTCTGTTTGAACAGGCAATGCCGAGGCTGTCTGTTGTAATTTCGATGGGAAATTGTCGTTGCGGCGACGATTTGGCCGTCCTAACTCTGTCTGATTTTTATTTCACAGTTGTCGAGACTGTCCACTATGGCGAGCGACTCTATGCGTATTCCCTCGCGCTCTATGACGTCGCGCCCGTGCTGAAAGGCTTTCTCTATGATGAAGCCCATGCCGGCTATCTGCGCTCCCGACTGCCGAGCGAGGTCGATGATGCCAGCCGAGGCGTTTCCGTAGGCCAAGAAATCGTCGATGAAAAGTATTCGGTCGGCGGGAGTGAGATACTCTTTGCTGATGCAGAGGTCGTACTGTCGCTGCTTGGTGAACGACGTTACCTTGGTGTGATACATGTCGCCCATCGTTGAAGGCCTTTTCTTCTTGGCGAAGACAACTGGAAGTTCCATGAGATAGCCGAGCATGATGGCTGGAGCTATGCCACTGGCTTCCACCGTGAGAATCTTGTTTATCTCTGCATCGGCGAAACGCCGAATGAACTCCACAGCTATTTGTTTCATAAGATAAGGGTCCATCTGATGGTTGATGAACTTATCTACTTTCAGGATGCCACCTTCGTAGCACTTCCCGTCGGCCATGATTCTATCGCAAAGGACTTTAAACATTTGCTTGCTTTCTTTGGTTGTTCCACCACTCGTGGAGCTTAAACATATCGGGGAAAACGAGGTCGGCTCCGGCGTCCCACAGCTCTTGGTCGGGCAGCGGGCCCGTGTTCACGGCTACGGTGAAGATGCCAGCCGCCTTGCCAGCGCGAACGCCGAGCGGTGCATTCTCTACGACCATAGCCTCGTCTGCGGCTACGCCTGCCTTCTGAAGTCCCATCAGATAGGGGTCGGGCTGTGGCTTTCCGCGCTTCACGTCGAAGCTCGTTACCATCAGCTCTCGACTCACCAACCCGTCGAAGTCGCGCAAAAGTCGCTGGAGCAGTGAGCGTTGTCCGCTGCCCGTAACCACCACTATCTTCGCTCCGTCGGCTTTCATCTGGCGCTGTAGGTCCATCACTCCAGGCATGATGCGGGCTTCGGGTCGCGAGGCGTAGATGGCCGACTTCTCGTCGTAAATCTCTTGCGACTCGGCATCAGAGATTAGCCGCCCCCACTGTCGTTGGGCTATAATCTTGATGGTCTCCACTCCGCGCATCCCCTCAAACTGATAGGCCTCTGCTTGGGTCATCTTCAGACCGAACTTCTCGGTGGAGTGTTCCCAAGCGTAAGCGTGGTTGGGCATGGAGTCGTAGAGCACGCCATCCATGTCGAACAATACGGCTTTCACTGTACTTTAAACTTTAAACAGGAAACTTTATACTTTAAATATTATACTTTAATCTTTAAACTTCTCGGCGTTTCGTTCCCGTTTCGGAACAACGTTTAAAGTTTAAAGATTAAAGTTTAAAGTTAAAGTCCTACATGCCAAGTCTTTCCTTGATGGCTTTGCTCTCAGCCTCGTAGCCTGGCTTGTCGAGCAGAGCGAACATGTTCTTCTTGTACGCCTCGACGCCTGGTTGGTTGAACGGGTTGACGCCGAGTAAGTTTCCGCTGATTCCACATCCAATCTCGAAGAAATATATGAGCTGTCCAATATAGTGCTCATTCAGAGCGGGCATAGAGATTCGGATGTTGGGCACGCCTCCATCGACGTGTGCAAGCTGGGTGCCGAGTTCGGCCATCTTATTGACGTCGTCAACGCGCTTGCCTGCGAGGAAGTTCAGTCCGTCGAGGTTCTCCTCGTCCTCTGGGAACAGCAGCGTCTTGTTAGGGCGCTCCACGCTGATGACTGTCTCGAAGATGGTGCGCTCGCCGTCCTGTATCCATTGTCCCATAGAGTGGAGGTCGGTGGTGAAGTCGCACGAAGCGGGGAAGATGCCCTTGTGGTCTTTGCCCTCGCTCTCGCCGTAGAGCTGCTTCCACCATTCGCTGACGTAGTGGAGCTTCGGCTGATAGTTCACCATAATCTCTATCTTCTTTCCGCTCTGGTATAGCGCGTTGCGCACGGCAGCATACTGGGCGGCAGGGTTCTCGTCGAAGGGAACGTCTTTGCCGCACGCCTTTTCCATATCGACGGCACCTGCCACGAGCTCCTTAATGTCGAAGCCAGCGCAAGCGATGGGCAGCAGTCCCACTGGGGTCAGCACGGAGAAGCGTCCGCCAACATTGTCGGGAATGACGAAAGAGGTGTATCCTTCCTTGTCGGCGCAAGTGCGGGCGGCACCCTTGACAGCGTCGGTAACGGCAACTATCACCTTGCGTGCCTCGTCCTTGCCACGCTGCTGTTCGCACTGCTTCTTCAGCAGACGGAAGGTGAGCGCCGTCTCTGTTGTCGTGCCCGACTTAGAGATGTTAATCACTCCGAACTTCTTTCCTTTCAGATAGTCGGTCAGTTCGGCGAGATAGTCCTCACCGATATTGTTGCCAGCGAACATAATCGTCGGGTTCTTCTTGTCGGCAACGAGCCAAGCGAAAGAGTTGCTCAGTGCCTCAATCACGGCCTTTGCTCCGAGATAGGAACCACCGATGCCAGCCACTACCACCACCTCGCAATTCTCGCGCAACGTGCTGGCGCACTGCTGTATTTGGTCGATAAACTCTGGCGTGATGCTCGATGGCAGGTGAAGCCATCCAAGGAAGTCGTTACCAGGACAGGTGCCGTTTTCCAGTGCTTCCTGCGCTTCCTTCACTTTCGGCTCAAAGGCTTTCACTGCGCCTTCACCGAGAAACTGCGCAGCCTTCGTAATGTCAAGACTAATGCTTTTCATCTTTTATTTGTTTTATCCTTAATTGTTATTATCTAAACGAGTCGGTGAGGAGTTTTATCTCCACCTTTGGAGCGATGCGCTCGTATAGTATGTTATAGACGGCATCGAGGATGGGCATGTTCACGTGGGCGTGGCGATTGATTTCCTTCATGCACTTTGTGCCAAAGTATCCCTCGGCAATCATCTCCATCTCCATCTGTGCGGCCTTCACGGTGTAGCCCTTGCCAAGCATAGTGCCGAACTCGCGATTGCGAGAGTACCGCGAATATCCCGTAACGAGAAGGTCGCCGAGATATACAGAGTCGTCGAGAGTTCGACGCTCCGGCCCTAATGTGTCGAGGAAACGAGCCATCTCTTGTATGGCATTCGATATAAGAACGGCTTGGAAGTTGTCGCCGTAGTCGAGGCCAGCGCAGATGCCAGCTGCAATGGCGTACACGTTTTTCAGCACCGACGCATACTCGATGCCAATGACGTCGCGGCTGGTCTTTGTCTTTATGAACTCGCAGGCTATGGTGTCGGCAAAGGCGCGCGCCTTCTCTTGGTCGGAGCATCCTATGGTGAGATAGGACAGTCGCTCCTTGGCCACTTCCTCTGCGTGAGACGGTCCGCCGATGCAGGCGAGATTCTCGTAGGGCACTCCGTGCGCGTTGTGAAAATACTCGGAGCAGACAACGTTCTCGTCGGGAACGATTCCCTTTATGGCTGTTACGATGAACTTGTCGTCGATGGGCTCGGTGAGTTTCTTCAGATGGTCCTTCAAGTAGGGCGACGGAGTAACGAAAACAAGCGTGTCGTAGCTGCTGACTATGGCGTTGAGGTCGCTTGAGAATTCTATCTCGTCGATGTTGAATTCCACGCTCGTCAGGTAACGCGGGTTATGTCGAGTCTGCTTAAACTTCTCGATTTGTTCCTCTCTTCTGATATACCAACCGATGTGCCGCGTGCGTCGAAGCACAATCTTAGCGATGGCGGTAGCCCAGCTGCCGCCTCCGATTATTGCTATCTTTCCGCACTCGAACATCGCTTTTCCTCTATTTCAAGACCGACGCCTCGCCCTCGTCTTACCCTTCTGCCTTCTCTATCCAGGCCGAGAACTCGTCGAGTTTCGGGTTTTCGAGGCCGAGTTTAAACTTCTTGTTTATGCCACATACGTCTTGTTGCAGCTTCTGCGGGTTCACTCCCTTCACGTCGCTTACGAGATTGTAGCCCGCTTTGCGAAGTACGGGAACCCAGTCCGCTGCCACACCGATGGCGGCCCACTCTTCGGGCGTGCTCTGCGGAATCTTCTTCTCAGGGCGCATCTGCGGGAAGAAGAGCACCTCCTGAATATACGTCTTGCCCGTCATGAGCATCGTCAGTCGGTCGATTCCGATGCCAATGCCACTTGTCGGAGGCATTCCGTATTGCAGTGCGCGCAGGAAGTCTTGGTCGATTATCATTGCTTCGTCGTCGCCCTTGTCGGCCAAGCGCATCTGTTCCTTGAAACGCTCCTCTTGGTCTATCGGGTCGTTCAGCTCGGAGTAAGCGTTTGCCAACTCCTTTCCGTTGACCATAAGCTCGAAGCGCTCGGTCAGTCCTGGCTTCGAGCGATGCATCTTCGTCAGTGGCGACATCTCCACGGGATAGTCGGTGATGAACGTAGGCTGTATGAACGTTCCCTCGCAGAACTCCCCGAATATCTCGTCGATGAGCTTGCCCTTGCCCATAGTGTCGTCTATCTCCATGTTGAGCTTCTTGCACACCTCGCGAATCTCGTCCTCGCTCATTCCGTTAAGGTCGTAGCCAGTCTTCTCCTTTATCGCGTCGAGTATCGGCAGCCTACGGTAAGGCGCCTTGAACGACACTATGTTTCCATCTATCTCGCGTTCGGGCTTGCCGTTCACGGCTATGCAGATGGTCTCAAGCAACTTCTCCGTGAACGACATCATCCAATTGTAGTCCTTATACTGAACATAGAGCTCCAGACAGGTGAACTCTGGGTTGTGGTTGCGGTCCATACCCTCGTTGCGGAAGTTCTTTCCTATCTCATAGACGCCCTCGAATCCGCCTACGATGAGTCTCTTCAGGTAGAGCTCGGTGGCGATTCTCATATACATATCAATGTTGAGCGCGTTGAAGTGAGTGATAAACGGGCGGGCCGACGCTCCTCCCGCTATGGCCTGCAAGATTGGCGTCTCTACTTCCGTGTAGCCAGCCTCGTCGAGCACACGGCGCATTGTGCGGATGACAGTGGCACGCTGCAGGAACGTCTCCTTCACGCCATCGTTGACAACGAGGTCAACATAGCGCTGGCGATAGCGCAACTCCGGGTCGTCGAACTTATCGTAAGCCACGCCGTCCTTGTATTTCACGATGGGAAGCGGCTTCAAGCTCTTCGATAGCAAGGTCAGCTCCTGCACGTGGACACTTATCTCGCCCATCTGAGTGCGGAACACGTACCCCTTTACGCCGATGAAATCACCGATGTCGAGCAGGCGCTTGAACAGCTTGTTGTACATATCCTTGTCATCGCCGGGGCAAAGGTCGTCGCGCGAAACATATATCTGTATTCGCCCTCGCGAGTCTTGAATCTCGGCGAACGAAGCCTTTCCCATCACGCGTCGGCTCATCATTCGCCCTGCTATGCACACCTTCCTGGGCTCGTCGTCGTCCTTGAAGTTTGCCTTAATCTCGTCGGAGAAAGCGTCTGTTGGATACTCCGCTGCGGGGTACGGGTCGATACCCATCTCGCGCAGCTCCTGCAAGGCTTGCCGCCTCACTATCTCTTGTTCACTAAGTTCTAAAACGTTCATCTTATTTGTTCTTTCCTTGAAATTCGCTGCAAAGTTACTACTTTTTTTTCATTAACGATGCGCTTTTACCCTTTTTCTTGGTAATTAGGCAGCAAGAAGAGGCCTCAGCCCTCCACAATTCGATATTCGTCCAGCGTTCGCTTCTCCGAAGAGAAGTTAATGCCTATCTTATAAATCCTCTTGCCGCTCATTGCGAACGGTGCCGCATACTGCTTCTCGTCTATCTGGCGAAGTGCCTCTTCCACGCTGCCGTCAATTTTCAGTTCAAGTATCAACACGGCATCGGCAGTCTCCATCTCGATGTCCATGCGCCCAAAGCTGGTGTGCCGCTCTACTCGCACGTAGGTTCCAAGGAGGACGAACAGCGTGTTTACCACCGACTGGAAATCGCGCTCGCTGCTTCCCGCAATCTGATAGTCGATATTGGAAAAGAATGCCTGCAAGCGTCGCATAAACTGCTCGACATTGCCGGAATAGAGGTCGTCAACGAACTCGTTGCAGTCGAAAGGCGAACCGTTGTCCTTGCGACGCAGACAGGCACGCGCAAGGTCTTCGATGAAGCTGTCTCTCACCTCCTCGTTTGGGAAGTCGAGAGTATAGAGACGTCGCCGAGCGTCGTAGCCCGTTATCGTCAGGTATCCCGTCTGAAACATTATAGGAAGCGGGTTGACCTTGAAGTCCTCCCTACCGCTAAGTTGGCCTTCCGTCTGTCGTCCTCCCGAAAGTTGGTCGATGCCAAGGTGAGTGCTGCGTATGAGAGATATCAGCATCTCTGGCGTTCCCGTCTCAAACCAATAGTTCTCAAGTTTTTTCTGCTTGAAAGCGTTCATGAGGCTAAACGGATTATAGACGCCGACACCATTCTCGCAAAAATGATAGCCGTCGTATTTCTCGCGCAACAACTGCCGCATCTCGTCGTAGCTCTTGCCCTGCGCCTTCGACAAATCCTCGACAGCTTGACGACAGTAGGAGTCTATCTCGTCGTCCGTAATGCCGCAGACTGCCTGATAGTCGTACGACATGGAGATGTTCTCCAGGTGGTTCAAGTCGCTGAAGATGCTGACTTTCGAGAACTTCGTTACGCCTGTGAGCAAGGCAAACTGTATGTGCGCATCCTCCGACTTCATGACGCCATAGAATGCGCGCAACTGTTGGCGTAGCTTATTGTTTAGGTCGTCGTCGAGAAGCGTCGAGGTAAGTGGTTTGTCGTACTCGTCTATCAGAACCACGACCTTGCGCCCCGTCTGCTCGTGCGCACGCTGTATCACGCTGGAAAAGCGACCGCTGAGAGAGTCGCCCGCCACTCCAACGCCGTAGCGCCTCTCCCACTCTTCGAGATGCCTGCCAAGAATCTTTTCCACTGCACCTTCCTTGGTGTAATTTTCCCCGTTCAAATCGAGATGCAGCACAGGATACTCAATCCAATCCTTTTCCAGCCTATCAATCTTCAGCCCGCGAAACAGCTCTCTCTTACCAAGGAAATAGGCTTCGAGAGTACTGACGAGCAGACTCTTTCCGAACCGCCGTGGACGACTCAAGAAATAGTAGGTCCCAGTGCTAACGAGCTCGTAAATGTATTCCGTCTTATCGACGTAGAGATAGTCGCCTTCGACTATCTTCTCGAACGTCTGTATGCCTATCGGGAACTTAATCCGACCATTGATTTGGCTTGCCATTTCACTTAGCATTTGTTTACGCTGCAAAGATAAGCAATATTTTCCACACTTCCAAATTATCGTGGGAATTATTGGTAAACCGTGGTGCGGCGATGGCATGGCGGAGGAATCGAGGAAGAAACGGATGGCGACGATGGGGCGAAGGCGTGGTTTAGGCTGAAGCAGAGCGTGATTTAAGCTGAATCAGGACGTGGTTTAGGCTGAACCAGGATTTTAAATCCATAACGATGAGGAATTATCACGGTGGAAATAAGAAATTAAATCCATAACGATGAGAAATCATTACGGTAATGATAAGAAAACAAAACAGTGGAAACAACTGGATGTTTCCACTGTTTTAGTATCGCGCGATTATGATGGCTCGCTTTTTCATCCGAGCACCACGTCGAGAGTCATCATGAGGGCAAAACCTACGGCAAAGCCTACGGTGCTCATGTTTGAGTGCTCGCCAGAGGATGCCTCCGGTATTAGCTCCTCGGTAACGACGTAGAGCATGGCGCCTGCTGCGAAGGCGAGCAGATAGGGCAACAGCGGCGTTATCATCGAGGCAAGCAGGATGACAAGCACTGCGCCCACTGGCTCTACGGCTCCGCTCAGCGTTCCGATGAGAAACGAACGGAGACGACTGTTGCCTGCGGCGCGCATGGGCATGGATATGATTGCTCCTTCTGGCACGTTCTGAATGGCGATGCCTACTGCCATTGCCACCACTCCTGCGGCTGATATGCCTGCTGAGCCTTGCATGGCACCAGCGAGGACTACTCCTACGGCCATGCCTTCTGGCAGGTTGTGTATGGTTACGGCAAGGGCAAGCATGGTGGTGCGCGAGAGTCGCGACCGTGGTCCTTCGGGGGTGTCGTCGCCGATGTGTAGGTGAGGCGTTATGTTGTCTATGAGGAGCAAGAACGCCATTCCGAGGAGAAAGCCTACGACGGCAGGCACTACGCGCATGGTGCCTTGGTCTTCGCTCATCTGCATGCTTGGGATGAGAAGCGACCAGACAGACGCGGCCACCATCACGCCCGACGCGAATCCGAGCAGTGTCTTTTGCAGCCTTCCCTCCATCTCTCGTTTCATCAGGAAGACGAAGGCGGAGCCTAACATGGTTCCGAGGAAGGGAACAGTGAGGGCGATTATTTCGTGCATGGTGGTGGTCGGTTTCTTTTATCGGGTCAGCGAGAACTTTATGGAGACGCCGAAGTCGCGCGTCGTCGTGGGGTAGCTGCTCGACGACAGTAGCGGCGTGTTGGTCTGGCGGTCGTAGTAGGCCGAGAGCGTTAGCATCTTCGAGAGTGTATAGTCGGCGGCGAGCGACAGTTTCAGGGCTGAGTTTCCACTGCTTGCCGATGATGTTTCGGTGGCAATATCGCGGGTGATAGATGCTTGCTTGCGGAACGAAAAGTCGAGGCGCAGGTTTAGAGCGTTGTTCGTACTCTTCTGCGACTGTGCCTTCTGGGTGGATTTGTTGTTGTCGTTGTCGCCCTTCTTGTTTCCTTTTCCCTTCACTCTGCGGTGCTTCGTCCCGCTTCCGAAGAGCTTGAAGTCGTTAATCTTGTATCCGAGTCCCACCACCCAGTCCTTCGACAATGCCTCGTTTATCTGCACACTTGTCATGGAAAGACTGAGCACGCGCGTGGTTTTGTATTCCAACTTAGCGGTGAGATTGTTCTGAAGCGTTACGTCGAGACCGAGCAACGGCGAGAATGCCTCGTTGATGCTAACGGTGGAGACGTTGTACATTGAGCTGGGAATGGGGACGCCCGACGTGGCATCGGTTACGAAGCCGAGGCCGTTCATATACTCCATGTAGGTGCTGTAAGAGCTATATGTTCCTACGGCGTAGATGCTTTTGTAGGAGTGGTTGATGTTGACGCTCTTGAAGAGACTGCTGAAGAGTGGTATCTTTCCGAGTCCGCTGTAGCGTATGCTCCAGTTAGGCAACAGTCGTGCGAGCGTCGGGAATATGTCGAGCGTTCCTCCTCCGCTGCCCGTGTAGGTGGCGAGGAATGCCGGTATCATCACGTCGGCAGAATACTTGTCGAGTGTTCCGTTGGCTGGGTCGAACGAACGTCCAGCGTAGTCGCTGCCGGCTCCTGTGGGGTAAACGGCGCCGTTGTACTGTGCTTCCACTCTGTCGCGATAACCGTCGAGTGCATTACAGAACTTGATGAACGATGGGGAGTGGTAGCCGTTGTTTGCGTCGCCCATGCCCTCAAAGGCGCTCTTCAGCGAGAGTGTTGTCATCGTGAACGTGCCGCTCTGCGTGGTCGGCATGCCGTCGTACATGTATTGCACTTGCTTGGCCTTGGTCTCGGTGCGCGATGCGTTGAGGTCAATCTTTAGGTCGGTGATGGGCTCAATGGTCATCTTCAGCTGCAGGTCTTGCGTGTGGTTGCTCGACGCTGGGGTGGAGACGCTGTCGTTCGACAGTAGCCACTGGTTTTGCGCAGCCTTGTTGATGTAGCTGTCGCCCGTGAGTCCGAAGGCGAAGTCGAGTCCTGGGGCCATGACGCTTCCCGTGCGCTGTCCGAAGGCGTCGCCTATGTCGGGCATGAATCCCGGCAACGTCATGGAGTATTGGTCGCGGAAAGAGAAGCTGACCGACCGCACCATCATGAGCAGCCGAGCCACGTCGAGCGATGCTCTGTACCACGCTTTGTTTTCCAACGGTTCCTTGGCCTTGACTGTTACTTTCAGCTGAACGCTGTCTTTGTTCCTTATTTGTATTTTGTTTGCATCGAGAATCTTGTACTTCAGTTCGTAGCGTTTACCGTCTTTCGTCTTCGCACTTACTATGAGGCGCTTGGAGTTTTTCCCGTGGCTCACGGTGATGGTGGTGTCTGGCCGCAGTGTCAGTTCCTGCTCAAATGTGTTCTTGTTCTTGGGCAGTTCCTTCTCTTCCTTGCTGTTCTTATCGCCCTTCTTGTCCTTGTCGTCCTTGCCTTTTATCTTCTCCTTCGCCTTTTGCGCCGCGTTCTTAGTATTCTTGCTTGGGGTTACGGTCTTCTTGTTTCGCTCCTTCGCACGCTTGTTTGCCTTCTCAAGGAAGGGGATGTGGTTGTAGAGCGTCTCAAGGTTGAACGAGCCGTTCAGGTTGAAGTTCCTGTTGTTTGCGATGGTGTTTCCGAGGCTTGTCCCGTCGTCGAGTTCGGTTCCACGGTTCCACGAATATGTGGCGGTGTAGGTGGCGTCGGCATTCACCCAGTCGAATATCGGGAGCGCAGTGAGGGGGAACTTATACGATGCGGTGAACTGCTGGTTGTAGGTCAGCGGTCGTCCGAAGTCTTTGAGGCTCTGGTTTACTGAGTCTTTCCATGCTGCGTAGCGTTCGGGATAGAGGTCCTTGTTCACTGGAGTGTAGGGTTCTTCTATCTCGGCGTTGGTTGCCGACTGGAAGGTAGCGTGGAGATTCTTCGTCAGGTCCCACCTGATAGAGAAGTCTCTGTTCCATAGGAATTGCTCGCTGAAGGTGAGGGGCAGTTTGGAGTTCTCGGTGCTTTCGAGGTCGCGCTCTTGCAGTTCGTAGTATTGACGGGTGATGTCGGTGTTGAACGAGATGTTCTGTGGCAGCCAGTTCAGCCCTAACGCCTTCGGGAAATTGAGCCACTTACTCTTTCCCTTCAGCTTTTTAAAGGGCTCGAACGACTTATAGACGGGAGTATAACTGTAGCTCATTGCACCTTTCCAGCTGTCTTCTCGTTCATAAATAGTAGTCTCGCCTGTGGTATAATTGTGGGAATGAGAGTAAGAGAACGAGAAGTTTGCCGGGTCGTAAGGCATGGGATGTCGCTTAGTCTTTATGCCAAAGCGCACGTTCGACAGCGAGAAGTTGGTCTGCGTCTGCTTGGTGATAGCAATAGACTCTATGCTGTCGCGCTCTTGCTCGTTGGCTGCCGATTCGAGAGCGTCGTCGAGCAACATATCAGTGTCGAGCGGGTTATACTTTGGCTTCGTGGTTTCCTTCGTTACGGAATAGTAGAGCGGTGCCGACACTTTCGCCTTGTCGGGGAAGAATTTTCCCAGTTCCACGTTGGTGGTAAGCGAGTAGGCAGTGTAGTTGTCGGTGGCGCGCTGGCTTACGCCTTGCTCCAGTCCTCCGAATCCTTCGGTGGTGTGTCGTCCTGTCAAGTTAACTGTTCCCACGTCGCTAAGCTGCATGTTAAGTGCTCCTGAGGCGGCCCAACCACCCTCATTGTTATACTCCTTCAGGCGTAGTTCGTTGACCCAAACTTCACCCGACTTTATTTCCGACGAGAGATTTCTTACGCCGATAATCATAGTGTTCACCTGTCCGAGCGTTGGATTTCCTATCACACTCATCTTATTATTAGGATGGTCGGGGTCGTACTCCGAATAAACTTGGTTGTACGACGCGTTTCCCTGCGCCTTCTGACGGTTACGGTTCTTCTTTAGCGCGGTAAGTAGAGAGAGGTCAATATCGAGCATGTTCTCCTCAGGCCATACGGCGCGACAGTCGGCGGCTGAGTATCGGCTGTAGGTTCCAGCAGGGGTGAGCTGCAGAGGAATCTCGTATTCATAGTAGTTACTCTTATAGTCGGTTCCCATTCGGATGAAGAGGGCGAGCTGACCGTCTTGCAGGTTGGTCGCGTCGTTTTGCTGGGCGTTGGCATGAGCGAAGAGCTGTATGTGCTTATACTGCCGCATGTCGAGGCTCGTGTTCTTATAGACGGCCTTTGCCTCTCCCGTGGATAGATTGTTCACCATCATGCATAGCGCCTGCTCATTGTTCTCGGTGAGTTGCGGCTGCGACGGGTCAACCACTCGCGTGATACCTGGGGGGAGCACATAGTTCACGGGCTCTTTGTCGTTGTTCTCCTCTATGTTTACTGCGCTCATTGCCATAGTGCCTGTCGTTGCGGACGACGACGTTGAGAGCGACTGATCGTAGATGCGCCACTCTCCCCTCACGAGATCGAGACTACCAAAACGCAGGACGACAGGTTTTTGGAAGCCCGTGAGAAACATTCGCATAAAGCGTATTGAGGTGAAGTCGCTTATGGAACCTTCCTTGTCTTCGTATTGATCGAGGGGAATGCGGAACTGGTACCACGTTACGTTTTCGGTGTTACCGTTGCGCAACTTCGGTGAAGTTTCACGTTTGTCCACTATGAAGTTCTTTCCTACCTGCAGGTCTTCGGGGCGGATACTAACGCGGTATTGATAGTACTTCTCGTACTCATTTAGTGTGTAGTCTTGGTTGATGTCTTCCACGTCTGGGGTGGTTTTATAACTACTATCATAACCGCCCTCTTGGTTCTCCGAGTCGGGAGAGTTACCCTGCGGACTATTGATGTACTTGTATCGTTTCAGGATGGGAGCCTCCTCCTGGTCCCATGCCGAACCGCGGAAATAGCGATAGTCGTCGTTGGCTGGGTCGGCGTAAATAGAGTCGTACACTGCTGGGGACACCTTTCCTTGTATCTGTTGCAGGAACTCCTGGTATGCTCCGAACGTCTGTTCCTCGGCGTCGTTGAGTCCGTTTAGTCCGACGTCTTGCAATTCGCGCGACCCACTTGTGGTGGCGAAAGCGTAAGTCTGAGTGGCTTGCACGGGGATTTTTCCCCACTGCGTAGTAGTGTAGCTGGCCGAGCCGTCCACGGGCATTCCGCTCTCGTAGAACTTCTTTCCGTCGTGAAGAATATCCTCGCTGACCTCTCCGAGGTTGAAGTAGAGGTCGCCCCCGTACTGTGTGGCGTCGGCCTGCTGGGAGGAGTAGATGAATGGGTCGAGCATCCAAAACTCTATGTACTCTATGTTGGCCGTCTCGAAATCGTTGGTGTCGAGTTTTCTCATCATACCGCCCCACCGTTGCTGCGGGTTTGGAAGCGTGCCGTCTTGGTTGAGATTAGGGTCAAGGTTGTATGGTCCGCGCTCGTTGGGATAGTAGGCGAGATTGAGTATCGAGAGCGTGGAAGTGGCTCCGCTGTAGCTTGACTGGTCGCGATTAGGGTAGAGTTCTTTCACGTACACCTCGCGAACGTAGTGGTTTGATAGCTGTTCGAGGTCGCTCTTTATGTGGCTCGGAGTGAGCGACGACGACCGTCGTGTGAACAATGGGTCGATGGTGTACCAAGCGAGTCGTGCCCGATTGTATCCACTGGCGACGGTGAGATTGTCGCTATGCTCGCTGAAGAAAGATGGCACGCTCGACATTACCCACGACGTCGGAGTAGAGACGTCTATCTTAGTCGTGGTATTCTCGAAGTCGTCAATGTAGGATGCGTTGTCTTGGGTTCCCTTGGCTTGTCCCGCTATTAGTTGGGCAAACTCTCCAGTGAACGATATTTGCGAGGGAGCGGTACAGTGGAGCAGCGGCAGCTTGCTTATGATGTTAGTGAGCCACTGGCTCTCTTTCTTCCAATTCATATTGAGGCCCCAGAGCGTGTTGTTCAGCGGTTCGTCGCCCATCGTTACCTTTGACGTGAGCGTCTGTTCGGAGAGATGCTGTAAAGTTCCGCCGATGGAAAAGTTCTTCGAGAAGTCGTATTGCCAATTGACACCGAACATGGTCTTTCGCTCTTGCCCGTAGTCTGTGTTGCTCTCAAGCGACACGTTGACGCTGGTGCCTGCGTCGATGATGCTTTGGTTGAGTATGGTTACTTCGCCCGCCGAGTAGTCCACCGAATAGTCGCTGCCCTCGGTCAGGGTTACTCCGCCCGCCGTTACCGTAACCGAACCGCGGGGCACATTGACGGCTCCAAGGGAGATGACGTTTGCGCTCGACCCTTTGAACTGCCCGACAAGCTCGTAGCGGTCTTTGTCTGACATCTGTTTTGCCACGGTCTTCGTGGAGTCGTAGAGGGCGAGGAAGGCGCAGTCTTCAGCCTTTGCCTCGGAGAGTCCGGATGCGGTCAG
>Ga0181612_179919_pt1 | contig 48134 bp, 38 predicted proteins | sample HoacroProtozoa21_FD_119630 | JGI IMG/M metagenome (GOLD analysis project Ga0181612, IMG submission 119630) | Hoatzin crop microbial communities from Cojedes, Venezuel. Combined Assembly of Gp0051906, Gp0051904, Gp0051908
TCTGCCGCCGAGCGAAGGTGCCAGGCTGGGGCTGCCAGCGCCCAGCCCGGCTCCTGCCGCCGCCGCCGAGCCCCGGCCCTCTCGCTGCTTCGCTGGCCTGTTAAAATTTTGTAAGGAAAGCAGGCTTGGAGTCCTGTATTTCTGCAGCAACTTTGGCAAATATGTAAATTTTCGTGGAATTCTGACCCTACTTTAAACAGAAAGCCCAAAGGCGGATTGAGCCAGGGCTTGCTGGAGGAAAAGAAAAACCGAAAAAATAATCAAAACCCTAATGCTTGCCCTGTAAAATGAAATCCATTGAATGTTGACTTTGAATGCTAACTAAATATTTTGCATTCCTAATATTTTACCTTTGTTTCTACCTTTGTGGTGTTGGAAACGCAAAACTTGTTGCCAAAATCTGGTGGCCAGAATAGAACAGCACTGTGCATCTTACCCAGCAGTCTATGTGCTGTCACTGATTCGAGCTGCAGTGGAAGATAAGCCAGAAGATCAGTATTTAAAACAAAATTGCAGAAGTGAGAATAGTTTTTTTCACTGAGCTTCATTGGAGAAATTATTAAAAATAATAAGTACAAAAGAGAAGAAATGGATTCTGGACACACTGGGAAACAGATCACTTTTTAGGAGAATTTCATTTATTTTAAATAGAATTATGAGTACTGAAGCTTTCTTTGCTAAATATTCTGAACGTTTATATTCTGAAATTTATCAAAATTTGTTTTGTGAGTGCTTTTTATTACTTCTAGTTTTTAATTTATACAAGATTGTCCTCTAAGCTTCTGAATGATACCTAATGCATACAGTCAGCAGGTAAAAAAAAAATTTGAATATTTAAAATAGGCATTTTCTTTATAGTGCTCTGCGGTAATTAAAATCTTCATTTGCTTAAAAGCAGGGAACCTTTTTAAAGCAATAAATTAGCATTGCTTGACCCAAGGTCACTAGTAGTACTGCTTCTTCCAGCGCTATTAATACCTCAAAGAAAAAGAAGGGGTGGCGTTATCACTCTGTTGCAATAGAAGTAAGATTTTCAATTTAATCACAGTTAAGTGTCATGACCTTTTGATCTTGCATTGACTTCTCACTGAAATGTGGTCAAATTTCAGACAGCTAATTCTAAACTCTGCAAAGTCAAGGTGAAGTCAGAAAATAGGTTTGCCACGATTGGGGGTGGTTTTGGTGCAGTAGCAAGTGGTTTAATTTCCTAAGTTTTGTTTCACAGCAAAAACTTTTTTAATGGGACCAATAAATTACAGAACCATTTCTGAGAGAAAAAAAAAAATCTTTTTCTGTTTGTATTAATTGCAAAAATAGTAATTGGAGGGATTTTTTTAAAAAAATATTTTTCCACACAGGTAAATGGACCTTTTTTCCCAATTCATAGTGATAGAAGTAATTAAGAAGGAAAATACAGTTTGACTGACACTTCTACTAAGAATGATTTTTGAACCAAAGGCAATCATCTTCACATAGAGTTAATAATGTGTAAAAAATGCAAACCACTCATATTTACACATATCCTTTTATAGGTCATTTTATTATTTTAGGCAAATAAATTGTGCTCGCTGGAGAGTGTTAGCTGGGAGTTTGTAGGACCCATTATTTGCACAAGTTCTAAAGCAGTTCATCCAGTATCTGGTCTCATTTATACCACTGCAAATCAGGGGCAGTGCCGTACATTTCAACGATCTCGTACTACTGTAACCGCTGCGAAAGTACGACCAAAATCAGCTCCACTATCAGTTTTGCAGATTTTGTTCCAGAAATGCGTAGACAACAATCTCCACGACTTTGTGGTGTTGCTTAGTTACCTTTATATGCCTGCCTGAAAATATGTTTGGAGACTTTACTATGTGTTGGATTAAGGCTCTGGTTTGTATACAACATAGAGGCTGCATTATAAAAAACATGTAGGAGAGTAGTTTAAATATGCCTTCTTTAAAAAGAAGGATTCTCAAAGCTTAATTTATGCTAACACACACACACACCAAGCACTCTGTGTAGTGCCATAAACAAGATTCCCTTTTTTTTCCTAGCAAAAATATTACCTAGGCACGGGACTTTTGCATTATCATGTCCTAGTGCAGCACTCCTGTCCTTAGTTTGTACTCAGCCTTCTGAGGAAGTCTGGCGCCTCTGATCTATTTTCCACAGCAGACCCTGTAATTTTTGGCTGTATTTTATGTTTTTCAGATTCAAGTCAATCTGAAAGTCCCAGCCAGCCAAGTGAAGCTGATATTAAGGACCAGCCAGAAAATGGTAAGTTCTTACCTGCTGCTCCTGCTTTGGGATATTAAAACAGCCCATATTTATAAAGATTTTTTTTCCTATGTCTAACATAAAAAGATTATTCAGAATAATTGACATGGGATAGCTACAAATAGGTTGTGTACTCTCCTCATAGCTAAAATGCTACTGTTTCACTAATCTGAGGTAGCATTTGTTTCTCCAGTCCTGGAGAGAGACATTTTTTTTTCCTTTAAAAATAATTTTAATTAGGGAGATGCCATTAAAGAGCCTGCTGTATGCAACCCTTATCCTTATTCCTCCGTAGCAAAGGCTTTCAATCCCTGGGCCGTGAGTCATGACCCCCTGGGGGTGTGTGCTTCATCGCTTCCATTTTTATCTGTGTGCTTTTAACTTCATTTTGTTTATTGATGCTCTCACATGACACACTGAAGTACCTAACTTTCGGTATGTGGCCAGCCATCATTTTAGAGTGCAGGATCTCAGATAGTCCCGTGAAACAAAATGGTTGCTTTGAAATATGTTTCTGCAGACCCATTCTCTACTGCAAAAATCTGCCAAACAAAACCGAGCAGCAACGCTGCCAAGCCTTGCGGTCTCAGGGCAGGACTGCACACCTATAACCGCACCAGCTGCTCAGGCAGGTACCCACAGCGGGGCGGATACGGGTGCTACCGGCGTTGTCTGTGGGGTTTTATCGGCGTGCTGTGAAGGTTGTAGATACTATGGGTAAGCAGGGCAGGGAGGCTCAACTGGAGCTCATTGCTCCTTCTCCCTATGTTCACAGTACCCTCGTTTCAGGTGGCAGCAGCTTGAGCCGGTTTGGAAGTAGCAGCAGGACTGTGGCGTTTGGGAACACTGATGTTTTCTGAACTGGGACAGTTTTAAAGTAGAAGCAACAGCTTCTACTGAATCAATGGCTTGCATTGTAAAGCAGCCTGAAAAAAATCATTCAATAATAGGGAATTTCTGCAGCGACTGTATGTGAAAGCAGAAGTATGTGTGTAAGGGGACGGCTTCGCTTCGTTTTTGTGTTTAAGTAATGTAGACCTCAACAATTTTTGTTGGCCCGTGGGCAACTGAGTTTTGGTTTACTACTTGCATTTAAGGCTTGGAAATGAAGTCTCCCAAAGTGAAAGTGATTATTATTAATAGTTTTTCTTGACTTTTTCATCCATAACTAGATTTTTTTTTTAAAGTCCTAAATGTAGGTGGGGGACCTGCTGTACTGGGGTCTACTGTGCATACACAGAGAAGAATTTGTGTGAAAGGTTTGTGTCTCTACAACCTATCACCATTTTCAGTACATTTAAATCCATCTCATGTAGAAATATTGTATCTATGATAATAAAACTGTGATTGCCCTTTCATAGAGCAACTAACTGGTTTTGCCTCAAACCTTTGCAGTGCCTCCCTGCAGCTGTATGTGTGTTCCGTGTGTGTTTGGGGGACTTCATTAGCAACCGAACAAGTTGCGAGCGGGAGTAAGGTTGAAGGGTGGCGTTCACATCCATACTGCATTTGGATCAAGGTTTAGACGGCAGATAGAATTAAGGGAAGAAGAAGAGCTTTAGGTACATAGAAAACTTTAAAATACGAACCTGTGTCGTAGGACATAGAACATAGGGCTCACTGGGCTAGGAAGATTTTGGCTTTTGGGGTTCCTGTATTTTCCTCCCATTGAAATATGAGAGGTTTCATATTTTGATAGATTTTGTGCTGCTCATCTCTAAACATACCATCTTAAAACATTTCTGTTGTTTCTGAAAGACAGTGCCTAATTTCCCTTATCAATCCTGTTCACAGAAATTCTAATTTGTAGCCAAAGGATTGCAAGGTTAAGAGAAGAACTGACTAAACTGTGATTTTTGTTCTGCCAATTCTGGTATTTTTTTTGTGGGGAATATGTTGCCTGTGTTTATTAAATCATACTTCAATTTAGAATGTATTAGGCACCAAGCATGTTATTATTTTGTGTTTAAATAATATTCTTTTGCAGCTATTAAACTGCAGTTCTTCTTACCCTGCAGTCTTAAGGAAGGCTGTTACTCAACAACCGCCCCGAAAAACATCAGTATCAGTGTTAAATAATGTAAAATCTGTAAGAGCCTAGTGAAATGAAATATCTCTGATTTGGAGCCCGAGCCTTCCTTGTAAAACAAGCTTTTAGTGAATTCTTGGAACTTCACTGGTGACCTGCAAAAGGTACTTTTTTTTTAGTAAACAGGAAAAGGATTTTGCTTTTTCTCAGTTTTACTAAAGGGTATTTTTCCCCACCACAGCAGAAGCCTCCTAACTGATTACGCACCTTTTGCAGGGCCTGTGTGGGAGATTTTTCTTTACAAATGCATCTGAGGCAGTCTGTTGGCCCTAAAGGGGTTGCTCCCCCTGGGCAGACGCTGAGCTCATTCTCAGCACACGCAGCCCCCAGCTTGCAGTGTACCCAGTGTGTAGATCAACACAGATCTGCAGCTCTTATCTACTGAACGTGAAGATGAAAGCAAAACTGCAGGCTTTAGAAAATGAAAAACTGCACGCACAGAAACGGACACAATAAATCATATTAACTGCGTTGTTCTACACTTGCTGCAGCCCCACTTCCACAGGGCCTGATCCAAACCCCCCCGAAGTCAATGGGAGCCTCTTAATTGATTTTACTGAGAGTGGGAATGAGCCCACACAGAGCGGAATTTTTTTTTTTAACCAAAGAAAAATAGTATTGTGAATAATCTTATTCCCACTGATGCTAACAGCAGAATGACCAGATTGAGGGCAGATTTGGAATCATTTTGCATATGTTTCTGGAAGGCACAAAGAAGTGTATCGATTAAGTACTACCTTTTACATGCATGCATTCCTTCATTTAAAAAAAATAAATCTTTAAAGGCCTTGTGAGGGTTATACAGCCTCTCTACTTGCCTGTTAATATCCTTTCTGTTCCACTCCATAAATTCTAGAGCTATTTATTATACACATATATTTTGCATACCTTGAGTAATGTAGGTTCAAAAGGGTCAGCTATACAGCCCTGAAAAAGAAGGCCTCCTACTACAGAATTTAATTTATCATTTTAAATTGTATGTGTTACTTTGGAAAGCCTGTATGTCTACCCTTCATTAAAGTGAAGTCTATGGGAAAAAAAGCTTTTCTTTTTTAGAGCCACTCCTTTTTTCTAGTGGGCTTTACAGTTGCATTTTCTGGAACAGGATCATCACGAACAGAGAAGATGGTGACATCTTCTGCTCTCAGTGGTGACTTTAACACTAACTCTGGCCTTTTCTTCAGCGTTCGTTAAGCCAGGATAGTTTTCAGGCAGTCACTTAGCTGATCACTACTGCAAAAATTTACAGAAATACTAATAATTTATTTTTCTCTGGAGAGAGAGGGAGATACCCGGCATGGTGGTCATGAAAGCAAACATGCAGGTGAGACAGGGCTCGTTCATGCGCACATGGTCCGAGGTCCAGATGTCTTGTCCTGGAACCAGGGGTGAAGTGAACGTGTAGCTGAATGATGTGCACGGTGCTGCCGCCTCTCAGGTCCGTTAGCACGGGAAAGAGCTCCTCGGGGAGAGGAGGAAAACCCAGGATCGGTCTGTTTGTGACGTGGGCGAGGAAATTTGCAGGCGGGATGATGAAAGAGGCCAGCAGCTTCGTTTGAAAGGCAGGAGCGTGTTGTGATGTCCTGATAGTTTGCTCAAATGAGTTTTTTTTCTGACCAGCTGGGTGGAACACCCGTGTGGAAAATTCCCCACTTTTGTAGTTGCCTAATGGTATGTACAAGCTTCATTTCAGCTGGCACCGCAAAGTGATTTTGCAATTCACCCAATCAAAAAAAAAAAGGTTATTGATTTAAAAAGCTTGTTAAATGCACTGGTTTGGTGGTGTATTTTATAAACAAACTGGTTTTCAGTGAACTGAGGATGGCAAAATGGCTAGTCTGGTGTAGTGAAGTGACTGCATGCCTGGGGATCAGGAACAACTGAATTCCCGGCTCAGCATTGCCACGGACTCTCTCTAGGGCTTTTATTCTCTCTTTCAGTCATGGAAACGGCTATCGGATAGATTTGCTTTTTGTAAGTAGGATTATTTTAAACTTTTGTAGGAGAACTTTTCAGGTTTTTTGTCTGCAAAGTGGGGATACTTGTGATTGTAGCTTTCAGAGATTCCTAGAATGTGAAAAGTCAACCCCTGCTCTGCTGCAGCAGGAGCTGAACTCTGGAGGAAGGCAAGGAGGGTGCAGCACAAAGCGGTTAATAAATGTGGAACAGCGCTGTGTTACTGCTGTCAGTAAATGGATGTCAGACATCCACCAGGCGATGTCTGTGTCTGATGTGGTAGTGCGGGCGAATTAATAACTGCAGCGTAAAGGTGCGCCCAAAGTGTGCTGTGCAAAGCACCAGAACGCTGTGTCATTTTCTACAGACAGCTGAGGTCCCTTGAGCGTGTGGTGTTGTGATGTGGGAACTCAAAGGTGGTAGCACACCACTTTAATTGTACATTAGCAAATTCTTTTTAAAGAAGTTGGTAAATTCTCCCTTTTCAAGTGAGCAAGGCAGCATTCATTATTACAGCTGATTACTAACGTGTGCCAAATTCATTGCTCAAACAATTTCTGTACAAGGAGAGGCATTTATCTAAAAAATAAAAATGTTTAATGCCCAAACCAAATGCTTTTTAGTTTTAATGTGTTCTTGCTGCTTTGAGCTGCAAGTACCTTAACAGCACTGCAGGAAATGAAAGGCACATTGTTCTTTGTAACATTAAAAAAAAAAAAAGAAAAAAGAAAAACAATGATGTACCGTAACTCACAGAACTCGTTTTTCAACCCTGCAGTAATTACACTGGACTTGTAAATATCATCTGTGAATTCTTTGCTTAAGTGGAGCTGGACTTGAGTATTAAAACTTAAAAAAATATTCAAGTATATGCTTACTTTTCCATGCCTAAAAACATAAAGGAAGAAATTCTGATCCTCAGGCTGTGGGGGGAAAAGAAGGCAATAGTGGGAACATATGCGAAGAGAAGTTTGCTTTTCTTCTTCTCTAGGCAAGGCTGGTCATGGCAGGCGTAACAGAGCGTTGGCTGCGAGGAAGGAGGGGATTATGTGCAACCTGGTACAATGCAAAAGCAGCTCGGGGAAAGACCTCTCTGCCTTAACGAACAGGCTGCAGAGTCCAGCCCCTTCTTGTATGCTTGCTTTCTGGCCCCAAAACCTGGCGTTCTTGTTTCGTGGGGTAGCTTCAGCCAGCGGAAGGGGTGCCTGCCTGGCCCGAGGGTTAGGCACTCTTCTGGGATGCGGAGGTCAAACCCTCTTCTCAAGGTGGGACGTGCAGAAAACACAACTGTTCTTTGTGGTTGTCGCCTCCGCTCGACTGCCTCATAAGAGGAATGGTGGCTGAGACCTCCAACTCCTTCAACAGCCACATTTTAAACTAGTAGAAACGCGCTGCCTTCCGAGGCCACCCCTTCTTCCGAGGCCATGCCTCACCTCCCGTCTCCACCGCTTCAGGTGGAGCCCAGCTGCCTCCCGGGCTCTCTCGGCTGTGGCCGAACGCGATGCCAACCAGCTTTACGCCTACTGGCCAAGGAGGTGCTGCCAGCGCGGCAGGACTCGGGGTGTGCGGAGGGTCAGCTGGCCTTGGACAGGCCCCCTAATTCCCACCGGAGGAGTGCGCGGCACGAGCAGTTCTCTGAACACACAACGCTGAAACTGGTACTGTTAGAAAGTACGTGGTCTCAGATGACCAGCATTCCTGAAACACCTCATTTGCAGCAGATAACCGAGCCTTGCAGAGAAAGTTTTCTATCAGTTACAGTTGCAAACAGGGTAATAACAGTAACGGCAGCTTTTATTAGTGTTCTTGTTCATGGGATCATTTGCATCAGAATCTTAGAAATGCATGAGACTCTCCTCTCTTGTTTACAGAGCAACACTGAGGAGTTATCACAGCCTGAGGGACTAATCTAAAATTAACTTTGCTTCAGAAAAAGCTTTAAGAAAAAAAAGCCCTTAGCATTTTCAATAAGGAATCTCATAGCTGGTGCTGAAGTCAAAGCTCCTGGTGATGTCAGCTTGTTTGCACCTTTGTAACTTGCCAGGACCAAATTCTGAACGGATTTGCACCCTTACGGATCACGCTGTCTGCCGGGAACAGCGATGGGGAACTTTGTCCAGGCTTGAAAGCCCTGGCCGAGCAAGGCAGCGCTGGTGGGGCTGGGCTCTGCTGCCTGCTGCGGGCTGGGCAGAGTCGGCTGTTGGCTCTAGCAGGACCCATCAGCTGATGAGGGTCTGATGGGGTTCAACCTGTGTTTCGTCACCCCCTGAGAGAGACTGCGGTGTAGGCAGTTCTGAGAGCCAGCATTTCCCGAGGAAACAAAAGCAGATATGTCTGGTTATAAATTTAACTTATGTGTGACTTAGCCTTGCGTTTTGTTCATCTGATTTCATTACAGTTAGATTCCAACAAGAACTAGAAATACAGTATTTTAATCGTAAGAGTCTAGAACTGAAACTTTGCGACATCCAGCTGTATTTCCCAGCCAGTTTCATGACTCTCATGAAGAAGGATCTGAATAATTAGGAAAGAAAACACCATTTTTTCCCTTTATTACCATCTTTTCATTGACATTCACACTTAAATGATTTTGTGGTCCAGATTGTGAGCCACAGTTACACCATGTCCAGGATTTAGCAGGTCCTCTGCGAGGCTCAGGGCTTAGCCTGCTTATCAGTAGCTGGCACTCTCTTGAGGGGACCCTGCGATGGCAACAGCGGAGGGTGTTGGCTGTCACTTGGGCGAGATACGCGGTCGTCAATCAGGGTCAGGCCTGCAGCCTCTGCTGGGGCCGAGTGGAGGCTTTCTCGTCAGTGACCTGCGGTGTGGGAGACTTGAGGATTGTCAGAGGACTTCAGTTTTCACTGCTGCTAACCATTAACCTTCACAAGCAAAGCATTCCCACAAAAAAATTCATCCAAGGTGAGCATGACAGGAAATATTCAAAGCATGCAATGAATGCCTATAGTATGACAATGCAGTGCTTGAAAGACATGAAACGCTCATTATGCTTGGAGTGGCTGAATGCTGCAAAGGAGAAATAGAAATGTGGCTAGAGTATATATTTTTATTCCTCCATAAGTGTGTACAGGGAAAAGGCAACGAACCTTTCCAGTGGATAAAGTGCATAAATACAGCTGCGATTATTCTAAGCCATTTCAAAATGTATTTTAATTCCGTTGCTCCGTTCCGTTCCCTTCGGCGTATGCTTATCCACCAGATAACAGCAAGGGCCATCTAGAGGCAGCTTGGCAATGGGCTGGCCAGGAGCCCCCTCCTCGGAAGCTCCCGTGCCTCGGCCAGGCAAGTTTCCCTCCCGCGCTCTGCAGGCCCACGGCTTTTCTTCGCCCCGCAGCAGCGCCGGGTTGCTGCCCCCTCCTCTGCCTCCAGCACCGTGACGGCCCCTTCCACCCGTGTCCCACCTTCACATGCTGAGAGGTGACTTGGCTTGAGCCAGGCCTCCTGGGCTCCTGGGAAGGGTGGCTGGAGCAGTGAGCAATCTCCAATTTTCACTACAACTGGGGGTTTTTTTTAATGTCTTCTTGGGAGACTTGCTGTTTAATTAACAACCGAGAGTTGTGTTGCGTCAGAGTAATTGCTGCTGCCTGAGCGGACCACAGGCTGAAGGATGCTTTTGAATACCACGCTTGCCCACCAAGAAGCTGGGCACTTAGGGAAAGAAGTTTATTTGTGGTATGGGCATCGTTTTAATTTTCTGTCCAGTAGAGAGGGGAGTTTATTAGTGGGAAGAGAATGTGATGTCAAGGCCTAACTTGCACAACAAAACCCCAAACCTATCTGTTTGTCTTTCGGTGTAAGAATTTCCTAATGCCTGTAATGTAAGACAAAGGGAAAATTTTACTTGCAGGAAAATTGCCTTCCACAATAACCGAGAAAAAAAACACAGAACGCCCACACCAGAGCAGCACGATCCAAAATGTGAACTTTTTACGCCTCCCCAACCTTCTAGGTTAGGCTTCCAACCAAGTGATCTTTTATTATCAACATGATATACCCTTGACATAATTTGGCGCAGTAAAGCTTCTTCTGCTGAACTCGTGATTTCATTTACTAGATCTGATGAAAGTTCTGTGAACCACGGTAAAATGTGATAATTAGTAGTTTAATTCTTTTAGGGTGTGCGTATTAATTGAAAAGGCTTGAACTATAAATACAGGGCCTGTGGATAAAAGCACACTCTGAAATCAGTCGCTTAACCGAAGTACTCATTACTTCACATCTATTTCGGTAGCGTCTCTTTGCAGCAGTGCCAGTCGGCTGCTGAAGCGAGTGGGAGCCCTCCGCCCAGAGATCGCAGCAGCGAACTCCCGCCTGACTCGCCGCTGCTCTCGTGCCATCAGAAGCCCTCCCTGGCCAAAATTTTGCCCTCTGTGGTCAAACCACTGGAAGTTCAAAATGCGTGCGGGGAGCTCTGCGCTGCAGATGAGCTGGTGAGGCGCTGGCTCTCACGGTGCCAGCCACAGGAGAGAGATGGGGCTGGAGGCGGCGCTGGCCGGCCAGCCGCCCGCGGCGTCCTCCCCGCTGGCTCGAGGTGGAGGTGGCGGCGGTTTTGGTGGCAGGCCGAGGGGCAACATCCTGCTGCTGCTCTGCCAGTCCGCCCAGAGCATCAGGGGTCCCTCATGATTCGAGTCCCAGCCAGCCTGGACCTTCACAGCAACCCATATTTGTCCTCCTGGTTACACACTTACCCTTCTCCGTATCGGGAACCACCAGCACCCAAACCTCTGCTGCTTCAGCCAGGGCTTGGTTCATTCGGCCGTGAATGTCAGTGTAGCGTGGAGCCACCACCAAGAGCTGCGAGAAGGAATCACGCCTTCTCGCTCCTGCTCATGTGCTCTTTTGTTCTGACTTTCTGACCAAGGCAGGAGGTATTCTGTTGACTCTAGGCCTTTCCAAATATATATATATTTACTGTGAAAATGTATGTCGTTATTTCATACTTTCTTCTGGATTCTGTGTGTGGTGTAGTGCCCACATGAATCATACCTGGTTTTACAGGTGCAAGGTGATTTTCATTTAATGCCAAACGTCACATTTGGTTTGCACACTCCGAAAAAATCTATGTATCTGCGTATACTGCAGGTTCATGGGTTAATCAGGTGCTTTCCAAGTAGCCTAAACTTTGTAAATCTGAAGTTGTCTACACGAGCAAAGTGATGCAGGTGAAAAGCAATGCACGGCTCCTGACAGCTGTATGCTGGACTGTTGCTGTTGTCAAGGGAGTGCACTTTGGTGAGACCAGGCTCCCAGAAAAAGCCTCATCACCTCTATAGCTCATCAGATGCTGTTTTTTAATTGCAGATACTACTTTTTAATTGCGAAAGTTGCTAGATAGGAAATGGAAAGAAAGTTTAGGGTGACTCTCACAGAGCAGCGAGAATAAAATCCCCTCTGAAGCCTGGCCATAGTGTGACTGAAATGGAAAAGTACCAGATCTGTTTCTTGGAAAGTGAGAAGGAGACTTTTATTTGCAATGGTTCGCAAATATTTTCCCAACAGCGACATAGCAAGTGTGGCAAAAGGGGGCAGGAGGAAGGTGAGGCGAGCAAGCCACACTTGTAAACATGCTCCTTTAGCTCTGCTATTGTTATCTTGCACACAAAGGGCGCCGCAGGTTGTTTACAGCAGTTCATGGTAGTCGTTTCGGCTCTTTTTTCTCCCATCAGTGCCATATCTTCAGTTATACCACTTTTTTTTCTGGGTTGCGATAGGGTCGGGATAGATTTTGGCGGTGGGGTGGTAGAAAGGTGCCAGCTGATTAAATGTACTGCTTACTATATGCGTTTCATGTCTGCTCTCCTAACATTTTTTTTTGTTAACCACTGTTGCAACTGAAGAAAATGCTGAAGTTTGACAGTTGGGAGTTATTGCCGAGTATGTGCTGGAAACTATATCATTCCTCTGCCTTCTCCCTTTCTCCCCCTCCTGCTGAAACCAAATGATTTATAAAATGCCTTCACATTCTTGAGTGAGTTCACACTATCACCTCCAGGCACCGCACTGAGGAGTCTTAGGAGTGGATGGGAAGCACAGATCTGATAGCTGGTGTTTTGCTCTGAAAGGGGGAAAAAAAAAAAAAAAAAAAGGGCAAAAAAGGGCTGATTAAATTTAAAGGGGAAAAGTTTCCTGCTGTGCCCCAGAGTAAATCTGCAGTCACTGAAGCACTTTCTAGTAAACAAGAGATGTACGTGGTTATAGTGGGGTTTTATTATTACACACTGCCATTGTGTTCCATTTCCTTAAGATTCAATTAAGGTAATCATTTTAGAGTGTCTCTACCATTACCTCCCACCCTCCCTCACTCGTACTTGAAGCAAGGGGATCCGCTGCAAGCCGCGCTCTGGGGTGAGGAGCCGGCACCTCGCTCCTGCCACTGGCAAAAGGCGGCACAAGAAAACGATGGGGCTGCTACCGGAGAGCCAAGCGATCTTCTTCTGTCTCTGGCCCTCGCCGAGCGCGTGGTGCTTTGGGGCGCAGCGCTGGCGAGCTGAGCAGGGGCACCGGCCAGCAGCGTCCTGCCAGCCTTCAGCCAGGCACGGGGATGTCAGCCTCATCTTTCAGACCGCGGTGGGCCCAGGCCTTCGCAGGCATTTCTTCTCCCAGGCTTGTAAGGAAGGAATACTTCTTATGTAGCTTGCAGCACTCCCTCACAGAGAAGCTAGACCTCTGTCCCTCGTATTTTTCTACTTCTGTTCCTCACTCTCCAAATCATGTCTGTAACAGAAGGCTCTTTGCCAGCTGCATCCCCATCTGAAAACCCGTGGGTGTTTGGGGGGTGTCCCCACCTGACCAGCTTTGCAGTGCAGACCCCTTGCAATCTACCCACATGTTATACCTCAGAGTCCTTAAAAATCAGGGAATTCGCTTTCAGGAAGTTTCCAATAGCAGAATGCAGAGCGCTAGCCGTGTCCCCCGCGCCGTACAGAGGGGAGCCAATTTTATCGTACAGCAGAGCATGCCGTAGCTCGAGCTGCGGGAGGAAGGGAAGAGGGGAGAAGCAGGAGAGGATGGGCAGCAGCTTGACGGACTGAGGTGGCTGTGGTTTTGAGGCAGGAGGGGAACCCCACAGATTTTTATGAGGGAAGGCTGAGAGCAGTGGGATGGTATGGCCCACAGCTCAGTTAAAACCAGGACCAAAAGGGGCTGGAAAGGATATGACAACCTGAGCAAACGGCTGAGGAATGAGGCAGCCCAATATTAGTGAATCCGGATTTCTGTCTGTCGTGGCCGTGAAGGATGCATTTGCAGCAGGACTGGGAGCCGTCCGCTGTTAGAAGGAAAGGGAAGTAAAGATCATCCCGTGTACAATATAAATGTAAGTTGTTATTACTACTATTGCTATGTCAGCCGTAAACTGTTCCCACGAGAACAGAGATGCAGCATCATTGAAAAAGAATGTCTTACTGTGAAATGGGCAGCAGAAACACTGTGGCATTATCTGCCGGGTAATGAATTTACCTTGGTGACAGATCATTATTCCCTCCTGCAAATGAACGAGATGAAGGACAGGAACACAAGGATAACTCAGCAATGTTTGTATTTTACAGTCTTCTGAATTTAAAAAAAAAAAAAAAAAAAGTAACCAGACGTAAATGTAAGGCTAGAGAAGAATGGCATGTCAAGAGAGATTGCCTGTGGCGAGATATGGGGAGGAAAAGCAAATTTTCTTTCTTGCTTACATGGTATATGGACTAAGGCTTGGATTTCATCCCACCTAACATTAGGCATTAAAATATGGCATGAGGTATGAACCTAAAGTCCTTGCTCTCCCTCTATAAGCAGTGAAGATACTGGGGTCTTTTGGGAATTATCTCTCTCTCTGTTGAACCTCAGGGAGGTTTAAAACGGAGATGTTTCAGGTTAATGCTGTAAGTGCTCTGGACCTGAGGTTCTGCTGCTAGAAGAAGTCACTCACCCCTCTTCTGCTCATCCTGAAAAGCCAGGGCAGACAAAGAAAGAGTTTGCCACAAGAGCAAAAGTGGATCTAGGAGAGCACGTTGACTTGGTGGAATAGTGTCTTCAGGGTAGAGGAGTGGACAGTGTGTCTACTGCCCACGTGTACTCGCTTCCCTGTCTGTTTTTCTGTTGACTCCTACAATATGGGAGTTTCTTAGATAAATTATTATTTTAGAGCAATGTTTATGTGCTCTGTAAAAGAATGTGTCTAGGGATGGGCATACTGGCAGCAAGAACTTCCTCCTCAACCCTTCCAGTGAAATTTTGTTCTAAACTGCCCAACTGAAGCCATTTTTCAAAAGTAAAAATGTTCTGTTCCATTTCTTGTTTTCATTCTTTCATGCATCTGGGGACTAAACTGCTGTGAAAAAGAGCCCATTCTCACAGGATGTCTTGCCTAATTTTGCAGACAAGAAAGGTTCAGCTATTCCAATTACGATGAGATAAGAATCTGAAATGTTGGGATTGCGTCCATCCTGAGTTGAACTCTGAGTCTTCCAAAATCCATCCGTCATTATTTTTTCCGTTATTTCTGTATTTCAGTAATGCAGACAAAAAAGGAACAGAGAAGAAATGCATATTTATGCATTATAAACTGTAATGGATGGGTTTCCTTTTTACTTGAGTTGCTTTAGTTTAATGTAAAGGTCCCTGTGAGTAGAATTCCTTTACCATTTTCATTCTTTCTGCCTGCTCGACTGCCGCTCATCAGCAAAAGGTCTGCCTTTCGTGTATAGCCAGTCACGACACAAAGTCTTATAGTTTACATGCAGACTACTGTTAGAACAATCCTGTCACAGGGCAGGTGAGCCAGGCTGCTGAGCGTGGTCCAAATTTGAAGTCCTAACCCCTGTGGTGTCTTCAGATTGTCCCACATACTTGCGGATAGGGCATTTGACAGAGGGACCCCACCTCACTGCCATATTTCTGCATCCCCGTGTATCGCACTATGCCACACAAGACTGACTGCTGGGGAGGAGCAAGAGGGTCTGGAGAGGCAAGCCTGCTGCCATGGGAAGAGGACTGCGTAGGCTCAGCTCACCAAGCCAGCCTCCAGCAACAGATTCATCTCAGGTCCTCAGCTCTCTACCAGGAGTGTGTCCAAGTTGCTGGAGGCAGCCTCCTGGGGCGAGACATCCTACTGCCATCCTCTCAGTTCCTTGAGGCACCTCCCCTGGAACCACCATGTCTGCCACACATGGGATGAGCACGTGAAATTAGAGAAGGACTAAGAAGGTCCCTCTCTGCCCCTTCTGTTTAATTTGTTAATCTTGAATCTCACAATTAGCGAACTCGGGGGACGTCTTTGGGCTACAGTCTGAGCAGATTACACAGAGAAAATAAACTCAGTCCGTGTTCTGGCCTGACCTTGGCCTGAACCTGAGAAAGTGAATGCCCCCATCACACCAACATGTGTCTGTAGAAGTACAGTAAACACAAAGGGGGGTCACTGGCCCTCTCTGTTGTACAGTCCCAGGCCAGGAGTCTAGAGTTTTGGGCTCTCCGCCCAAGTACTTGTTAATAAATGTCCATTCTTAGTCTGTAGAGGAATGTAGACAGGGCATCCTGCCCTACAAAACACAAACTTTGAATAAAACAGAGAGTCTCTGTCATCGTGTAGAGCTCTGCTGCTGGTCTCCACATCCAGCAGCCTCTTCCCACTGAACTTACGCTGCTAGGTTGGGACTTGGCTGGGGGAATTACCCATTAATACACTGTGGGTTCTCTGCCACCATGTGTAAGCATAGTTGCCTGCCTAACCCCAAGCGCGTCAGTCCCTGGGAAGTCGGTCGAGAAGTCTGTGGGGCTTCCTCACCAGTATGTGGAGGAGGCAGAGAGCCAGCATAGCCTGGGCGGTGAGACAGGAGAGCCTGGATCACCCAGTGGAGGGGTTGTGTTGCTGCTAAGGGCGTGACGAGGGGGTGACATGTTCCCTATGGAGACTCATCAGTGCCTTTGCTAGTCATTCCGCCCTTTTGTGCTTCTCTAGAGATGTCCTGCGCGGCTCAGGTGAAGTTGGTGCAAACCTTGGCGGCCACTCAGAGATTCTGTGCTCAATGGAGGCACTTTGCTCTCCACAAGCAGGCAATGAGGAGAACCCCTTCAGTTCCCAGCCCTCAGTCCGTAGTGCCTCTGCAGAGAGGGTGACGCTGCGCTGGGTGTCACTCTGCTGTCTGGACAGGAGTTGCAAGCCCATACATGTTAGGCATATGGTGTTTGTCTACAGTGCCCTTATCTGCAGCCGTAAGCATCAGGTCTTGTGCTCTAGGTCTTGTGCAAGCTGGACATGTCCGTAGGCAGGCATAACTGTGCTTCCAGACCCACCCCTTTCTGCCTTCTCTACCACCAGTATATCAGAGCTTTATTCCAGAGACTGACCTTACCAAGGTGGGACAGCCCAGGCGCTGCTGGGGAAGAGCTTGTAGGTTCCCCCCATCTTCCATACAGGAATCTCTCAGGGCGGCCCTGGCTGCACTCCACGAGCCCGGTAGTGTGGACAGTCAGGGACAGACTGTAGGTGTGTTGTCAAGCCATGACTAGTGGGAAGTCTCTCCCCTGCCCAGCCACAAGGAGAACTAACATGTAAAGCTAGTGGAAGTCAGCCTACGTGGGACTAAAAGTTGTCAAAGTTAGGAGATTATTGTTCTGTACAAAGAGTAGAGGAGTAACAGCCTGCTGGAGAGAAAACTCCAAGCAATACAATGGAAAGGACACTAGGTAACAGAGTAACAAGATTTGCATGGTGTTTATTGTGAATTAAAGTTTGCTCACCGGTGGTGTCAACAGAGTGGGGGTAAGAAACAAATCTGAAGGGAGAGGAAAGCCCGTGGGGAGAGGTGGAGCTGGCTGATCCTTATGACTGAGCTTCCATGCCCAGCATCCTTATTTTCACATCACATTTATACTATCTAATCTTCAGCAGATATTTCTAAAGCTTCCATTATCGCGGTGTCCAGCCGCAGTCTTTTAAAAGTGCCTTGGTGTGAAGAGAGAGGAGTGCCAGGAAGGGAGGATGAGAGGAAACGGCCGATCGAGTCGCCGGGGTTTGTGTCCATATCACCCAGCAAAGCGGGGCAGGAAAGGTGCCCGCCCTCGCCTGACCCTGGCCCCACCGGCTCCTCCTGGATGCTGGGCTTTTCTGGAGAATTCTGCCACATCCTCTGGATACATGGATTATTCCTAGAACTATAAACTAACATGCAAATAAAAAAAAAAAAACCCAACACCTCTTTTTATAGCCCCTTAATTCTGTGTCCACAGGGCTTCAGACTGCCTGGGTTCAGCTCCGAGCACATCTGCAGAGTAACCTTGGAGGGTGCACTGAGCTACCACCAGCCGAGGGAGGGTTTTATAGATCCTAAAATAATTACAACATTGCTGAGTCTAGTTGTATAATTTCTTGGCAATATACTAATTAAAACTAGTTATTTACACACAACGCTTATTTAAACTTAAGACTTATTTAAAAGAACCTGCATCCTTGTAGTAACTATATACCATGGCTTTATGGAGGACTGTGTTTTTCATGCAGATTGAATTCTCGAGCGCTGTTATTAACATAAATGAGCCACGGCTTTATGTTCAGGACTGAATACTTCCAGGGCATCTGAATCATCCTGGTATTTCATTTCACCATCTAAAATTATTTTGAAAATACTACATTTTTTTGACTTGCTGTATTATGGCAATTAGGACTCGCTCTGTGTTTACGATAAACAGAGAGTCCAGCAGAGCTGAGTGTTTAGTGTGATGAAGAGTGTTGGGAGCTAAAAGAAAAGTCAGATGCGTGTCGACACTTATCAAAGCTGTTCTGCTGCTCAGAATGACTGTTCGTGATACTTGTTTCATGATAAAATTCCCCAGAACATGACGTTACTGGAAAAAAAATCATCCACTCTGAGAAACACGCAGGTGACACAGTTGAGTCAGCAGCTTGCAACAGTGACACAGGCTTACGTTGATAAAAATCCCCACTGAACTTTTGTCTTCTGCGTGTGTCTATCGTAGTCTTCGAATCTGTCGCCACAAAAGTGTCCCGTTTCTTGTGCTCACTTGGTAGCTGTTTAAATGAACAAAAAGTCTTCCCACCACGCTGCTGAAAAGGTAGATTCCTGGGCTTGAAATCCTTAAATAGTCACCGAACTTTCCTCTTTTGTAAGTAATTCACCGTATAAATGTCAGTATCTCCAGTGACCACCGATACCTCTGGGGAAACGATAAACATGGAAAAATAACAGACCGCTGTGGAAACCAGAAAATCCAACCTCCCCTACCAGAGGGTTTAATTATTGAAGTTGTAAGCATTTCCCCGTGCACAAGCGTCTCGGCATTCATAGGTGGAAAGTACCTCATGCTGTGTTTGAAATATCAACTGGATTTAAAAGAAGGCTTTGTGCTTCACCGTGGACCTTGCTTAGCCTCCTGCAGATGGTCCCTATTGCTGAAAAGTGACATGACTTGTGAGACGGGGAGACCTCCATGCCGTTTTTTCGTGCTGCTCTAATCCTGCTTTACACCCATAAAGGACTTCAATCCTTAAGCCGTTACCCTCTTTCTCCTAAATATTAAAATTATTTTCCTGAGTGTCATACCGTATTAAAGCAGAATGAAAATGGGTTTAACAATTGCTGGCATGGGGCTTCTGTACAGCATGTGTGTCACAAATCATGTCACTTTTCAGCAATAGGGCTGCTGCCAGCGGGAGGCTCAGAAATGCTCATGTTAATCAAAAATTTTAATTTCAAATCAAATTGACAGTTTACACATGGTGAGAAATGCTTCTCACCATGTGATATTTCAGTATGCTACACTGGGCAAAATGGGTGCACTTGCCTGCTAAGAATTTTGACTGCAGTATCTGCAAATTTATGGGTTTCAGTGTATTGGGTATGGTGAGTAGCTGATCTAAGGGAGCCCCTTGGAGAATAGGAGACAGAAGGGTTTTCATGCAGCCTGGCACTGGTGAGCTGCTGTTGGCACGTGCTGCTGGAGAAATGACAGGTATTCAATAAACATCACTATGGTTAAGAGGAAGATTTAAAGGAGGGAGGGGCTGCAGTGCTATAAACAGGATTTGAAACAAATGTGCTTATTTCAGTCCGTGATTAGTCTGAATACCGAAGTATTCCACACCAGTTTTTAAATATCCTTACATTTATTTTCACACTGATGTTCTTCACACAGCATCAACAATCGTATTTATGGCATTGATACTGTAGCTAAATTCTCATTTGAAGTCGTGTACACCCAAATAAACTCTGCATGTACCGAGGCGTGCTCCGTCAGTGTGAAGACCAGAGCGTGGCTACGCGTGCCATGCAGCCCCAGCTCCTACGCGCCCTTACTGCTGCCAGCAGCTTCCTAGAAGTCAGTGGGCAAAATTCAGGAGGCAAAATTTCAGTTGATACTTGAGGAGGAGCAAGAGGAGCAAGGACAGTTGATGGAGCGTGTGTGATCGGCCCCAGACAAACGAGTCACAGAAACCGATGTTTTCAGGCTGTGCCAGAAATACGATGCTGACATCAAACAATGACCAGCTGAAAAGAAATTTTCCTTACATTATTCTCTTTAGGAGGTTTTTCAGCTCTCTGTGGGGTCCTGAGGTTAATGCGATGCCTTGGTCGTGACATCGGGGCTGTCACTTCATGAAGGCCTTGCAGGGGGAAAGGAACAGGGAGAGCAGTACCCACCTTCTCGTAGCTCCCCCTCAGGTGCCCGCATTTTGCATTCGCCTGCAAGGGTGAGAGCAGCACACGCCGGCAGCATCCCTGGGAAGCTGGGGGAAACGGGGCGGTTTCTCTGGGCGCACTGGGACATTGAGTCATGCTTCAACTGCGAAGCTGAACTGGCAATGTCACCGCAGACCTTGGAGGTCACAGCTGTCATTGCCCTTGTAGCCAGGGTTGATACGAAAATATGGAGGTAAATTAAGTCCTTCATATTATTATTTTTAGGGAGGCAGGCTTTTTTTTTCATTACTCTTTCTATTGTTGGATGCCAGAAATATTCCAGAATTATTATCCCAGGGTAGGTTTCATCTCGTTTACTTCGAAGGTCTTTGGAGGAGTGCATTATTTTATAAGCTGCCAAATGAGTATGACCATTTGTAATGATTTTTCTTCTTTAATATTTGCGTTTTGGATTGAGGACCTGAAACAGAGATATGCTAATTTAAGACATCTGTTGTTTTTCAAGCTATAGGCCGCTATCGGTATTAATGTGGTTAGTTTATTTATCGAATTTGGTATATGGCAGTGGGGGAGATTCTTAATTTTTATCATGGTATCAAAAAACTGTATTTAACTGATTTCTCACCCACATGAGTACTGAAAAGTACCCTACAGTGTTAGGTGTCATCAGAAATGAAAAATCACACCAGACATCTTAGATCTTGGAATGGTTTCCGATGCACAAAGTCCTTAACATGAACTTGAAGGGCTTTCAGTGTTTCAAGAAGACCTGTGTCTTCAGGAGAAAGGACCTATCCTTGTGCCCTCCACTTGGACAAAACCTGATATGATTGTTTCCAATCCATGGCCAGTTCGTTAACGGTAATAAGTTGCCATTAATTCCACTATCTCTGCACTTAAATACAAAACGACCTGAATCTCCTAAGAGCTGAAGCTGCTGTGGATGGGTGCAGGTGACACAGCCAGCCTGATGCCACGTTTGCTCCGGTCCACATTTATTAATTTGCAACCCAGAGTCTGGAGCTCAATATGACACATATTGAAATAATAATCAGGCTTTGTTATTATTAGGGATTCTAAGATGCTGTGAGTATGAAAGGTGACGCGTGGTGAGACGTTCCATGTGTAGTTCTGTTCTGGTTCCCCTCTGGAGAACGCCCATGAAGGCGTGAGAGCTGTCTCTCCGAGCCGCCGCCCCGCGCCTTGAGAGGCTGATTCCCGACGGCCGCCGAGAGCACGCAAACGCGTGGAAACGGAGCCGAACTTGAGCACTGGTGTCAGGAGTGCGCCTACGAAAACTAGCAGTGCTTCCCAGTGTTACTGTCTGCTAGGTACAGACTTTTTAGCTAAAACTCAAAAAGGCAAATCATTTACCAATGGTTTTGCATATTGCTAAGGGTTAACAAAACTTTCATTATCACACTCTATTAAGCCAGGACCAGGAAACAATTTCTAATCAACACTCAGATCTGGGCAGGGATTGTGCAGTCTTTTGTAGGAGGCCTCAGATCTGTGTTCTCTATTCTCACATGCTCACTTCCAGCTGTTGTCATTGAAATCCCACATAATCTCCCCGGGTCAAAGGGCAGTCATCCATGACTGCCGCTGTTAGGAGGTTATGCTGATTTCTGTTGTCAAATATTGGCCCTTTTCTCTTTCAATCACTCCCATTCTGCTTTTTTTAACAAGAAAGATCCAGCCTAGAATTGTATTACATGACTTTAAAGTCTTAAAAGTGTTCCTCTATTATACTAACACGACATGCCCCGGACGGTCTAATCCATCCTGCTATGGGCCACAAAGGAAGTTCTGGTGCTTCTTAAAACCTCAGCCAAAGGCAGGTAGGCGAGCCGGAGAGAATAACGGCGTATGTGAGATGTGGCCCAGCAGTTATTTCATAAGAAAATGTGTAATTTGTCCAAGGTGAGCTATTGCTGTGGCATTAAAATTAAATTGGAAATAACAAGCTGAAATAGAAGGGGGAGCATTTCTCAGGGAACGAGAGGTTTCTGTATCACCTTTAATGTATAATATCTTGCTTAACTCTTCTATAAAACGTCCATGAATTCAAAATGTGATATAATTTACCATGAAAGGTTTCTCATTTACAAATTCAAGGAATGTATTTTGTACAAAGCAATTAATATGAGGCCGTTGTGCCAGCTCTGGAGATCGGTGTTTGGGGTCTGTTGGTAAACGCGGATTTCGTTACAGTTATGTGCAGTATTCAGGCCTGCGTACGGCTCCCTCGTGCCGTCTTCCATCTGACTGGGAGAGGCATTCGCTTGGACAGAGTGTTGTGCCTGGGACAGATCGTCTCTTCCATTCCACTTTTTTGTAGATATGAAGTTAGCGTGTGCGGTTTGGCCCCGCGGATGCAGCTTGCCATTTCCAGCATGGGCTAGGGACCACGAGTCTCTTGGGCAGAGCGAGAGACGCAGATTAGGACTAACTCTGTCACTCCCGTCATCCTCAGCGCAGCTGTGGAATAGCTAACCTTCTGGGAGTCTTCGGGGTGAGCCGGGTTGCCTCTGATAACACCCTCTCTCTCAAGGCCTGCGTGCGCTGTGTGGTGCAGACATTAATTTTCTAATCAATATTATTGCTCCACATTGTTTGTGAAACACAGGATTATCTAGCTAGAGGATAAAACCAAAAGGAATGAAGTTGCACTTTGGGCAGAGAGGGCTTTTCCTTTAATCAGGCATTTGGTTAAGATAATAGGCTTGAGACCCTAATTGATTATTACTGTTTTAAGATGTCTATGGGTAGTGAGATGCTGAACATGAAAAAGGCTTTGGAAATGGCTTCGGTGCTAGTTTGGGGGACTTGTGCCATTTCAAAACGCTGAACAGGAATCAAAGTCTCCCAGAAAGCTGTTCTCCAAAGCTGAATACACTGTCACTCGAACTGTAGTGGAAGAGAAATAACTGGATTTGGACTTTTTCATCTTCGAAGGAGTAACTCTTTCCTGGTTTTGTTTCAGCTTGGATTTCAGGAAACCAGCTGTATCTCTGTTTAGAAAATACCTTGTATATTTATGGTGCAATCTAACTATTTTATAATAAAAATAATACTGTTGGATTACACAAGGAAGCCTGCTAATTAAAGAACAATAATACCTTGAGCACCTTGAAAACATCTTCTGATATTCAATTAAGGAACAATAACCCAATGAACTTTAACCTGTAGACCATATTCAGACTTTCTACATAAAAGTAATTGCATCAGTCATGATTTTCTCAAGCTACCACACAAGCTCTTGATTGGTAGCTCAATGTCTGAGACTCCTTTTTACAGCATTAATTGGGAAAGCAGACAATACTCTCCCTGTAAACTAGATTTTAGGACGAAGGTTAGTTGCCTTTGTACACGTTTACTCATTGAAATAGGAATGTTTGCTTAATAATTCAAAACAAATAGCATTAGACAACAAGTCCTAATCCTGATTTCTCCTCTGCCAGTGTAATTTAGGAGAAAATTAGGTGAAACTATTTGATCAGTGTAGAAAGACTTGTTGAAAACTTCTTTGAGATCAGAATTAGGCTCCAGCAATTCAAGCCTTTTCTTCTGGCTTATTTACTGGGATCGAAATGGAGAATATGTAAATTGCATTATGAATTTTCTCCTCAGTTAAAGCAGTCATCAAGTTATGGAAAAAACATTTGTCATATGGTACTTGTTATGATAGAGTTGCATCCCGTTTGTACGCTGTACCAAACATGCGTCTGCGTAATGGCATATTATTTATTAGTTAGTATCCTGATCTGCTTGATTCAGATTGGTCTTAGCAGCCCGGGGTTTCTTCCCCCTTGGGGGAAATACAGTTGCCCTCCCGAGCCAAAGGGAGGTCTTGTGTGGTGAGCTAACTCCTAGCTGGACCTGGACTTGGGCTGAAGGCAATGATTCAACAAATATTTTTAAATACCTGCTAAATTTTGTCAGCCCATCTTTATTTGACAGGGCAAATAAGCATGTGCTTTAGTCAAGCATGTGATTAAAATCAAGCACGTGCTCGAACTGCTTTGCTGAGTCAGGGCCTGCCTTGGCTGACCAGGTGTCTTAATTTATACCTAGAATTGCAGGGAATGAGCTCGGTTAGTTTTTTCTAAAGTGAGTAAAAATTCTCTCATCCTCATTTTGAACACCTGCTTTACTACCAAAATGTGACCATCACGCAAAGCTGCAGAGATAACGAGATCATGTACAGCAATTTCAGTGTCCTGTCTTTGGGATATTTAGCAGAAGCATCACGGTGCACGTATTTCAGTTGGAGTGGTGTATGAACAGTAAACCTTGCAAGCTTTCAAGACGTTTAATCATCTTTTCAGTTAAGGAGCTCGTTAATGCTAACATCTGCATGTGTAATTGCTTGACTTTACCTATATTTTTCTCATTCAGAATTAAGTGGAAGAGCCAAACCGATATATTTTTGCATTTTGACCCCAGTTAATAGGCGCAAAACGTTCACTTCATGTATTTTGTCAATCCTGCTATTGCCCAGTCATTCTTCTTTTACATGTCTAGCTTCTTCGTCCGGTTTCTAGCATTTTCTTGATGCGCTGTTATCACAGCTCAGCAAAAGCTGCAGCCTTGGGCCTGGCTTTTTCAGTCTGAACCGTCCAGGCAAACCTTTAAACTTCCATGGAGCGCTACGGCACTGTGAATTCACAGACCGGCTGTGCATCGGGTTGAGTTCACGTTGCAGCTCTAAGCCGAGGGCATTGCTTTTATGGGAATCAAGATGTTATTAATGATTGGCGAGATGAGTCCCTGATTTCCTAATGTTTATAAGTAAAGAACAAATTGGAGAATTGTGAAATTCACCTTTCATTTGTGAAATGTTTATTTTCAGTATTGAAGGATGAAAATCGAATCACTCTTGTTGCGTGCTGTTGTTTAATGATTACTATTACATGTACACGCATAAGAAATATTCCTACAGAAGTAAGTGGACATTTCAGGTATACCCAGCAAAAGAAGAATAATGAAGTTAGCAGGCCCAAGCTGACTTATTCAACTTTTCTCATGCCCTGTGCAACCCTGAGAGCTAGAGTGTATTTAAAACCATCCTACGGCGTTTTAATTTCTGGCTTTACTGTCTTTGCTAGGTTCAGCTAACGCAGTCAGCCGTGTGACAGTCTTACTTTTATTGGATGATTACAGAGGGCTTTAGACTTTCCCTGAAAAATTCTGCCACATGTCCTGCCATAGCTGTGATTTGTTTTTCACTTCCATATTTCAATTTCACCTTCACTCTTGGTGCGATAGGACACTGCCTGGGGGATGCAGGTGGAAGTGGACACCAGGGCAGAGCCAGTATGGTGCGCTGGGAAAAACCAGCACGTGACAGATGTTCGTAGCATTGCTGAATGCACTTCTGGAAGTTGCTCAGCTACTGCCATGATGAGCACAGTGTGAGAAGTTGTATGGCATAGACTGGCTTCCCGAGGAAGGGCTCTGCGGAGTAGTAAGCGTCCTGGCCCTGATCCAGCAAGGCACTTAAGCATATGCTTAATTTTAGGCACATGAGTGGTTTCAGTGAAGACCTAAGAGAATTATTTTTAATTCACAGATCATTTAATTCAATAGGCAGGTCTGCTGCAGCATATGAGATGTAGATCTTCATATTAAAAATACTTGGGAAATTGTCAATGAACACACGTTGCGTATGGCCAGCAACCATTTCTAAAAAGCAGAACGATGTAGTCATCGCCTTTATTATGGTAAAATGTAAAGCAGATCAGGCAAAAACAGTTATTTACAGTTATCTGAGAGCTATTTCTAACTTGAAAATAAGGAAAAATAAAAGCTTGTAAGAACATTTTTTCATTTGAAGTAGAGAAAAATTTATTCTCTTGATGTAAATAAAAACCTTGTTTGCAGATTGAGGAATTTGTTTGTGTTGAATTTCAGCATCAATTTCAATATTTTATAGTACATTTATCTACAGCTGGAGCATGACAGATTTGTGTATATTTATATGTTTGTGTACATAATACATATGTATACACACATACACAAGGATGCCCAAAGATATACATATACACAGTTTGAAAACTCATCATTATTGCTGAAGTATAAAAACATGCCTGATGTAGAAACTTGTCTCAAGTCTGTTAGCTTAGTGACTGCGTTCATCTGGCTCCGTAGGATCCTCACAGAAACAGGGAAGTTCTTCTGTGCAGGAGCAGATTTTGGAAGGACTTGGCTGGAGATGAACAGCTGACCTCCCTCCAGATCACAGAACCGTAGGATCATAGAATGGCTTAGGTTGGAAGGGACCATAAAGATCATCCGGTTCCAGCCCCCTGCCATGGGCAGGGACATCTCCCACCAGCCCAGGGTGCTCAGAGCTCCATCCAACCTGGCCTTGCACACTGCCAGGGAGGGGGCAGCCACAGCTTCTCTGGGCAACCTGGGCCAGGGCCTCACCACCCTCATGGTGAAGAATTTCCTCCCAATATCTAATCTAAATCTGCCCTCTCCCAAAGTTTTCCCTGACACATTCCCTGACATATCCTGCACACAAGATGTATTTCTTTTACTTCCCATTCTGCAGGTAGAAATGGCAATGGGATATGTTGGGTTTTTTAAACAAACCCAAAAGAAAGACAGAGAACAAATACACAGCTTGCATTAGTCCTGTTGCTCTGGCCACTGTAGGAAGGTGCGCAGGTATTGCCGTGATGAGCGCAGGGTATGGCAGAAGATACTGAACGCAGGGAAGTTGTACTGAATCTGACAAACACTTAACAACGGAGCAGATGGTGCCCCGACAAAACATTCAATAATATATGTGCGCGTGCACTGGAATCAGCGACTCTAAGTAGGACAACCTAAAAAGGTATGCCACTTATCCTGTGGGCAAGTAGGACTTTACAGTTCTTTTAATAATCTCTTTATCCCGAGATTTCTCCTTTGACCCTGATTTCAAAGGCAGGAGGTCAGTCTGGCCGACAAACCGCAGACCTCTCGTCGAAGTCCAGACACGTCCCGCCCGAACTGCTGTGAACCACTCCCCGCCTTACACTGGGTTGCAGCCCAAAAGCTGCTCCTTTTTTAGTTGGTCATACCCGTGAAAATTAAATGAACATTTGGTGGTAGGCATGTTTGCGAAGGAGAAGGAGAATACCGTTATGTAAAGTGTAGTAGCATTTTGATACCAAGTGTAGAGGCATTCCTTGCACAAGGGAGGTGAACGTGGAAGCATCCGCCCTGGTTCCTAAAGGGAGTCCAAAGCTCAAAGTTAATATTTTCTTATGCAGAGATTTCTTTTTCTTTTCAAAAGCTAGTTTTAAATGTTAGGAATTTTTTTTTCTGGGAAAGGCATTAATTTAATTTTTTTTAACCAGCTGCTATTTTAAGATTTCCCTAGTGTAACCTTAGAAAATGAAGAGTACATCTTTAAATCTTATTTTGTTTGAATGAATGGGTAGATAATCCTGATCAGATGTTTCTTTAGAGAATAATGTTTAAAACGATTATGGAACTTAGCTGTCCTGTCTGTTTCCTAGGTACAGTATTTCATTTCAATTGTGAAGTCATTAGGGGTCATCCAAGGTAACCGTTTATTAAAATAGGCCTCTTTTGTTTCAGATTTCCTGTTGAGATGCTTTAACATGTAAAAATCTCCCTGCTGATGTGTCATGTTAGCTTTCCTAACCTCCAGATAGAAACCACAAAGCAGCCTACATAGCTGTATGACTAGTTACCCACCTACATAAACAATAATTACTGCTAAGTGGGAAATTAGATGTCACATTTTAAGTCTAAATGAAAGTAAAGTATTTGAGAATACTGTCATTAAATGCTTAAAGCTAATCGCAGTTCTCTCACTCTGTTTGTTTTGTAGGACATTTGGGCTTCCAGGACAGTTTTGTCACATCAGGTGTTTTCAGTGTGACTGAGCTAGTAAGAGTCTCACAAAGTAAGTATCATTTTGTGGCCGGTTTATGTGGTTTCTGCAATCCCAGTTTTTTTCTTTGATTCTTATCGTGCCCCTTCCCCAATTCAGAAACAGCATCTTGAAAATTGAGAGTCTCTTCTCCCTGCTTCCTGCCAGTGGACAGTGGTTTTGTGCCGCATCTTTTAATGTGGGAAAATAAAATAGCACAATTTTCGAAAGTAAATTAAAAAATTTTAATTCTGCCAACTTGCATGTGCAAGTTGAAAAGCTCATCTGGTACGCAGCAGAAAATGGGCAGACTCTGTATCAGAGTGCAGATAAAGGCCTACACAGATCAGCCTACCTGGTGGATCCCTTGCAGGGTCCAAGGACTGCGTTTTAACCAGGCCTCTAGAAATGACATCATCTGTGCACATCGGCCCAGAAATTTTCTTACGCCGCATCTGCACGTTGTGTTCATCCGTGCCATGCCTACACGTGTTTGTACACCTGCAAACTGATGAACTCGTTAAGAATGCCAACAACTGTACCACCTTCAGCTCTGATAATCTCCGTTGTGCAGAGGCATACAGCTTGATTTCGCAAGGCCTTTGTATTCCCTTAACTGTACGGAATTCTGTCTTCTAGAAGGATTTGTTTTTTGACCTTTAAAGAATGCTAATGCCCCCAGCGAGAATGACACACTGCAGCATGATCATTACAGCCTTGTCAATAGTCACTAACAGCAGTGAATTAAGAGTACCTGTCACCACCCTGTTCCATTGATCAAAGGTGCATTGATTGTGTTTTGCTATGACATAATCCAGATAGTCCAAGGAGAGAGTACTGGTAAGCCAGGGCTGTAGGCACCAGTCCTTTGGGGATCTTTTCTGCAGCTAGCGTAGAGCTGTGCAGTAACATCACCTCGTCGCCACTTACCACTGCTCCAGGTGAACCACTCAACTGCGTGCCCCTTTAAAACCTTGGGGTTTGTAACCAGCCTCTTTAGCACAGCCAGTGATAAAAAATGGTTCTCCTCCTAGATGGCAGGAATATTTGTTTGTGTGTTGGCTCTGAGCATGTAGTTTAAGTCCTTCTGGGGCTGGAATCTAACTGGCACAAACCTAGCAGGGAATCTGTGGTTTTGAGTCAGAACACTGAGTTTCTGTAAGGATTTTCCTGTTTTATTTCCTCTTGCGGAAAGACTTGCACTAGCTAGTAAATCAGCCTTATATTCAAAAATGGGATGCTGCAAGGAAAGCATAGCAAGTGGGAGATACATCAATGTCAGAGTTACATGTGCTGGAGAGAAAGACAGAGGGAGAAAAAGTTTGAGGCAGACATTTCTCCCGAGTTTCCTTGCCTGACAACTGGTGGGAATTTTGTGAGAAGGACAAAGTTAAGAGGACTTAGAATTCAAGAGGAGCTGCTGAGTGCTCAGCACATTTGCAAATCAGTTCGCTTACTGAAGTGCTTAAATAGGAACTTTGACACCTAACTCACTGTACTGTGGACACTAGCTTGCTGGTACCTGCAGCGTGGTGGACAAAACCAAGTTATCGCCCGTCTTTGAACATCTCCATGTTATGGCACTTTATTTCAGTGTGACAGCAAAAGGCTTTTGAAGCCCAAAGGATTCACCCTCCCCCTCTGCAAGGCATCCCACTTCGCCACAATCTTATCTTTGCTGTAGGAGCCCTACGCAGCAGAACTGCCTCTGGACTCTGTCAGCCGTGCTTCATGTGTGCGCAGGACAGAGCTGCTAGGAAAGTGCCCCCGTTGAGGACTTCAGGCTTCACAGCCAGCCCCAGGCCCAGCCCCCCCGGGAGCCTGGCATTGACCTCGGGAGCGTCAGGTTTCATGTCTATTAATCTTCCGTTACATTTTATGGTAACTAAACTAAAATGTTGTGTATCAGACATCCTAGCATTCAGCATGTTTTGCAAAGTACGAACGGTGTCTGAGACGTTCCTCTGCTCACCGTTGAAATGCACCACCTCCAAGGGTAGGGCACCTGCACGCAGGGAGAGCAGGACAGGCATGAATTTTATCGGAAGTAAGAAGGGAGGTGTTGGTGGGCAAAGTGAACGATTCAGCTTTTATCTGTTCCAGACACAGGGGTTTGCACTCTTTTTCATGGGCTCTTCAATAATCCTGGGAGGTCAAGACCTCAGTTTTATATTCTGTCTACTAGCCAGCACCTCTACCAAAAATAGTGTCCCCAAAGCATATCGGGATATCACTTCAGAACTGACTCAGAGGGAAGAGTGCCAGCGACTGATTTAGCTACACAGCTTTTGATAGCACCCTGGATTTTCCTTGGAGAAGCCCCAGACATGTACTGACCAGCCGTAACCTTGTTTACTTTGGGAGGTCTGAGAAGCCCACAGCCTGACATGCCGTGGCTACCCAGTAGGATATGCTTAGCGTAGAGTCTAGCAACAAATTCCCAGCGAAGTCGGTTTGAATTCACATGCTATATTCAAAGAATTATTGAACACAACAGAGAAACAAAGTAATTGATGCGTATTTGCTTAAATTGGCAGGGCAGGTCTTTTAAAGAGCGTGCTTTTCAATGTAACGCTTGGTGGGTTGTCTACGTGTCCCCGTGCCTTGATTTGAGACCAGTCCATGGGTTACTTTCACGCTAGGGAGCTCCCCTTCTGAACAGCCCTCACCCAGACCCACCAGCAGCTGTTAACAGTCTGCAGCTTGAGTAACCAGAGTGTCCTCGGTCCGTTCTCTTGGTTTTACATTGCTCCTTCAGAAGCCACCATGGCTAGGAAGGAAAAAGCCTGCCTACCCATAGCGGGCCCTCACGTTTAGTCTCTGCTGCCTTCCTGAGCATGCTCTGTGTTGGCTTTACAAAGAGGTCATCTTTGTGTATGCCCACTGTTATGTGCCTTTCCGTGCTTGCTTTTCATAATATGATGACAGCAAGAAGTGATTTCCCACAGTTTTAACAGGCCTGTGGTTTGCTGCTGTTATCTAAAATTACTCTTACGAAATATTGTTGGTTGCAGTTATGTACCGGGTTTATTTAGTAAAGTTCCCAGAGGTCCGCATGACAAGAAGTCTCAGTAATAGGCAGTTGTCTCCGTCATGCAAATTGGGGGAACGAATAAATCAAGCAGAAGGTCAGCTGTTACCATTATCTATCTGCCTATCAGTGCTGATCATCACAGTTTCTCTGAGCTATTGAACAAGTCTAGACTGTTTTGGTAACAGAAACTTGCTTTCTTCAGTCCCAGAGATGCAGATTTTCTTTCGGAATGCTACCCAGCTGCTGAGTCTTGCAGAGCCTAGTAAAATGGAGAAAGCAGATCATAAATGTTCAGCTGAAAAACAGATAGTCCCCGCTCCACCTCATCTGCTGTGAATGCTGCAGACCCTGCTGTCAGTTCTCCTGCGTTATTAGCAGGGAAAGGGTGTGAGCTGCTTTCTAAGTGTTGTCTGTCACCCCAGATACTGGGGAGACCCCTGCAGATAACAGAGACTTCATTCTTCCACCTCTAGAGAGGTTTGGGCTGACGACAAAAGGCTCCGAAGCAGAAGCGTTAGAGATGTGCAAGTTTTGTGAGCTGACAGCCAGCTGTTGGCCAAGCAAGACCTTCTCCCTCTCTACCCTTGTTAGGAAAATGTTCCACCGAGTGTGTGCAGCTATCTGCAGGGCACTGGCGAACACCCTCTGCGGAAGGTGCTGGCAGAGGGGTGGCTGCGGTGCCAAGCCATGCCGAGTGTACAGTCCCCTTTGCCCGGCAGCGGCTGCAGGGCCGTGGCAGGCTGGAGCGGGGAGAGGGGCACGGGGAGCGCTGGTCCCCTCTCGGCTTTCAGTCGGCAGCGGGTGCTCTTCTGCAGAGAGCTGCTGGGAAGATCTCCTCCCTTGGAGGTCCTGCAAGCAGCCAGCTGAACTGCACTGCCCAGGATGTGAAGAAAGATTTAGGATTTATGAACATTGGCTAGAGCCAAATCAAACATATTTGTTTTGTGCTGTGTTATTTGTCAAAATGACATCATTCTTCATGCTGATAAACAAGGGAATTCTGACTGCGCCCTGGACTGAAAGTGCCACGCTTCGAGTTTTAAGATAGCTGCTCGCAGTAAGGAGCTGCACGGAGCAAGTGGGGTGACTTTTAGTCCTTCCAACGAGCCAGTGAAACCACAAGCACACAGGTGTACATGCAGTTGCTCGCCGCTAAACACACAAACGGTCCAGCGAATTGTCCCTGAGACAGCTACACGAAGTCCACGGGTAAGAGGTGCTTCTGTGGCCGAGGAGTTTTGGAAAGCTGGGGATCCTGCAGCGCGGAGGCTGCGGGACGGGGCCGGTGCCAGACCTGGTCAGGAGCTGCTGTCACGATGGAGGCAGGGGCTGAAGCTGCCCTCGCCCTGAGTGCTGGAAATGAAAGTAATTCTCGCCGCTCCGGGCTCGGAGCATGGGTGCAGCGAAGGAAACAGAGCTTCCTCACACCTTTCAGCCCATGGCAGGTACAGCCAAAACCGAACCGCAGGGAAAGTCCTGCCGGCCCCAGCACGTCCTGGATGCCTGTGGCAAGGTGTGGGGTGCCCCGGCGCCTGCCGTGGGTCTGGGCCAGGCAAAGGGCAGGGAGGATGCTGCTGCCTTCCTGTAGCCCGGCGGAGGGGAAGCGGCTCTCCTCCGCGCAGAGCACGTGTCTGAAAGCCGGGGCGTAATAAAACAGCTCTCTCTAAACAGCAGCCTGTATGTTTTCTGCTATACTAAGCACTACAGTAGTGAAGGTAGTTAAAGTCAGCAGCATGAAAATTAACATTTAAAAGATACTCTATATTCCTTAGCAAAGCGCTGCTATCCAAAACATACTGTTTGGGCTTGGGTATGAGAGTCAGAAAAAAAGATTATAATAAAAAATAGACTGCAGGCATAGAGTGAACAGTTGCCGTGACCTTGCCTTTTGTATGCCATTACACAATTCAATGGCAGTCCACTCAAACCTTGCTCTCGATCAATATCCTATTAAAGCAGCACAAAAAGTCTCTATAAACTTAGTGGTTAGCTATGTTTATAAATGGAACTCAGCATAATGAGATGGTCAATAGCAGGCTGTACTTGTAATTTTAAAATGAAGATCACACATTTCATATCTGTTGTATTCGGCAAAACCTCTTTGAATCTAACGATACAGCGTGTAGGAAACAAAGGCCCTGCAGAAAAGCCCCGCGCAGCTCCCCTTTTCCTCCCGGCAGCAGCGGCAGCAGCGGCAGCGGCGGCAGCAGCGGCAGCAGCGCAGTGCGCTTCCCTTTGTTTATGGAGTCACAACACAGGAAAAAGTTTATTAGCCAAATGTCGTGTTTCTCCCATTTAACCTTAAACACATTATCACTTCGCTGCACTGTTACACGTGTAATGAGCTCAGTCACATCCCAGCCCCTTTGTAAAAATAAATACGTAAAAATGGAAAAAAGAGAAACTAAATATTAACATGACTGAAAGAAAGTCCCATATTCCAAGGAAGACAAATGCCAGCCTGGCTGGTTTTATTTAGTGGGTTTCCTGCTCTGTAATTCAATAAATTTTTCAAAATAAATACTGCAATTGGGTTAAGTCAGAGGGCTTTTTGTTAATTTCTCTGTTATTTTTCCTGACCTTTCGGGTGAAGGTCTGAGCTCACAGGCTGCAGCGGAGGGAGCGGGCTGGCAGCGGGGCGATGCTGCCCGGATCCCTGGGAGGAGCACGGAGCTGGGGCTCGGCCGTGGCGCCCGCCATCCCTCCCCAGCTCAACGACCACCCGTCCGCCCGGGCTGGGGGCTCTTCCTCCCGGGCAGCCTGCTTCTCCTGCCCCTTGGAGACAGGGAGACGTGTCCCACGTGCAGAGGGATTTTTGTGATGCCAGCAGCTCCGATGGGAGCAGAGGCCGGCCTCTGTTTGCCTGGGTACCCTGCGGCACACGGCAGCGGGCTGGGTGCAAGGGGAAGAGGGGTCCTTCCTCCTCGCCCCCCGCCAGGTCGGAGCCCGGGGTCAGGCGACAGCTTGATGCAGGCATGGAGGTGGAGACTGCTGTTATGAGTCGCAACTGCAATTCCTGACATCCTTTCCTGTTTGGGAGATGTTCCCGAGGTGTCAGAAGGTCACTTTGCTGCAGAGGGTTTCTTCGGGGGGGGAAACGGCGTGTTTTTAATGTCGGTGGCCTGGAGTTTCTGCAGGCTGTGCTGGAGTGGAGCTGCTGCTGCTTGGTGGGGGCCAGAGCCTGGTCCTGGGGTGCAGGAGCAGCGGTGTAGGGAGGTGGCATGGGGGGTTGTCACATGCTGCAATGACGAGGGTTAATTTAGACAGAGTTTTGCCACAGTTTGCATCACTTTGATCCCTTTGCTTAGTTTCTGGAGCTGCAGCCAGGCAGCCAGCTCCCTGCAGCCGAAGCCCAGCGCCAGAGGTGCGAGGAGTGGCTCAACTCTGAAGCAGAGACAGAAAGCACCAAATTCCAGCTGGGAAGAGGAAGGGACCTTCCGCCATGCGGACGGAAAGCATTAACCTCTTCCTGACAGTCTCAGAGCGGGCACCACACGTTGCTGCGTTTTGTGATAGTAAATGGGGCAACTGCAAGCACAGGTACAAATACCCTTTGCTGAAAGACGGGTGCCAAGTATGTGCCTGGCAGGAAAAGGGGTTTCAGAACAGCTTAGCCCTGTGCAGCGTTTGCCACAGCACTTCCAGGGCCAGAGACCCGGAGCTGGTTGTGGCAGGACCGTGGCCCGAGCATGAGCACTGCCGAGGGCGTTCAGGTACTGGTCACCACAGGCACTTTAACCTCTGCTGCTCAGATCTGTTGGTGTCTGTCAGAGGCGGGTTTCATTCCTTAACCCTCGGGTCGCAAACAGGCTCTGGAGGGTGGCAAGGTGGTTTGGCTGGTAACAAACAAAGCATCCTTCGTGTTTGCTACCCGGGCGGAAATTACTGTGTGATTAGCCCTTTCTATTCTGCACTGAGTTTCCACGGCGTTAGCACCGCGTTGTTCCCATCCCACCCCTGGTCTGGAGATTCATTTTCCTATAGGGACGATTCCAGGGTTAGAACAGAAACGTCCACAATTTGGGGAGACAGTGATGAACAGAAGGGGGGTGAGAGAACGAAGAGAAGCGTTATCCACATACCAGTTTTTCTTCCGTATCTCTTTGGAGTAAAACTGTTTCATAAATCTTGCAATGGCGAGGAAATTCATCGTGCCTCAGAAAGAAACGGCGCTTTAATTTAGTGCTTGCCTTTTTATGTTCCTGTTTGGAAAATAGTATGCTTAACCGGTAAGTTAGGCTTCGGTAGGTAGAGGGTGCAGAGGAATTGATCAGCAAAGGGTTTACAGAGCACAAATCTGTTTGGCAAGGAAGTTGCTGAAAACTGTAGAGTAGAAGCTGCAGAGAGTACCTTTATGATTGATTTCCATTCAAGTCAGACTGACTGCAGTGTGGTCATTTTTCTAACCCATAACTGCTCACACTGCAGCAGTCTGCTATCTGCAGGGTGTCTGAATTATAGCAGTCCATGTCCGTGTTACCTTTTACACAAATTACTTACACCGGTTTCTTTTTCCATGCAAATTCATCAGTTTTACAGCCTCTCGTAGCTGCTGTCAGGAAACTGTTGCAGAAAGCACAAATTGATAAAACGAGTTAATTTTACTAGGTTTAATTTTTCTTTCTTTCTGTTAACACAGCCTCTCGTGTACCCAGTGCGCAGGAAGCGTATGATAGTTAAGAGGAGATAACAAAGGATTTGAGTGTTCTTGTCATAAATTACTTCCCAACTTAATTCCTTTTAATGATCATTCCAGATTTTCTCAAGTTTTAATGGCGTTGTGTATTTTCCATCCCATGCTTTTAAAACTCCATGGCTATCCAGTCTGTTCCCTTTCTGTCTCAGTGACGTTCTTAACAGATCCTTGCCAAACAACAACTAATTGTCTTGTGGAGATGATGAGGCAGCTGCAAAGCTGCATTATTCCTCTCTCAAATCTGATGTTGTGAGCTCCTCAAGACTTGGGGTGAAATACTGGCCCCATTACAGTCAATGGCAGCACTCCCAGGTCTCAGCCCAGACATGTTAGCTGGGTGATACGAGCTATCCTGTCTTCATTTCCTCACTCCTGCCCCGTCGGAGCGAAAGATTTTTTCATGTTTGAAAATGGGCCAGATTCTCAGACCCAAGATTAAACTTGGCTCGGCTTCCTTGTGTGGCATTGAGACTGCTTCGCCTTTGTTGCTGTGAATCAAGGCTCTCAGACAATACGTTCCAGGCCAAGCTTCTGCGTTTTATTGTGCAGTACGTCCTTTTTCAGATGGCGCTGAAACGGGGGAGAAAATCATGATCTGTAATTGTCGGCTCCAAAAGTTGTATTGTCCTGTAAACAGCGCTGGAACGGCAGCGGTGGATATGGTAGCGTTTGCCCTGTGGTGGCATTTCGCGAAATGCATTATCGGCTGACTTTAACATTAAACTGCTCTGTTCCTTTTCTGTTCCCAGAAGAATAAGGCACATGGAGTTCATAGGCTTGTGCCTGCAAACTTCAGGGTGTGTAGGAATTCTTTACATTTTAATGTAAATCCAAGGCTCTAGGACAGGGAAATTAAAGGTATTCATATTGCGTACAATAAAACTTAGATGCCGGGTGCGGTAATGAGCGGTGAGCAGGGGAAGCTAACTGCTGGATAAAAGTTTTTCGGTCGTGTATCGCTAGCCATGATTTAGCTGGAGGAGAGGCCAGAGGAAAGCTCAGATGTCTGCAGGCAGCAAAGAACTCGGGTTTCTCATCTGCTTTTGTGCTTTCTCCAAGGAGCATTTGTAACCTCTGTGCTTGTGGATGTACATCACGTATACACCAAAGGTCCTGAGGTGTCTGTTTCCCTGCCTATACTGCTTATAGATTATGCCAAGCACACTACAGGGATGATGCAGGCTATTTGTAACTATGCCAATGGATGCAATGTTGTCCTAAAAGCAAAAGCAACAAGTTTCATTATATGTTAGAGTGATATGAATAGAAAAGCAGTGCTTAAAGAAAGTCTTGCCATAATAGTTTTGTTTTGGGTTTGGTTTTTTTTGAGAAAAGAATACCTTTGGAGGAATGTAAGAAAGAGTCTATGTCATGGATCATTGTAGTCTTGACAAAATATACATCTTGATTGCAATGCCAGCTACCATTAGCATTTCCCAATTTCTACATCCCACTTGTTCTCATTGTGGAACTAAACACACTCATGAGGAAGAAGAAAGTGATTTTGAAGTGCAATTCATGCCTTATTGACATGACTTACTGACTACAATCTCTTTTGTTTCCCCAGCACCGATAGCTGCAGGAACAGGCCCTAATTTCTCCCTCTCAGATTTGGAAAGTTCTTCATACTACAGCATGAGCCCAGGAGCAATGAGGAGGTCTTTACCTAGCACATCCTCTACCAGGTAATTTAATCTCTGCCTACTACCAGGTTACTTGGAAACCCAGAGCAGCATCATTACTCATCCGGGAAAGTAACCATTAAATTCTTTGACAAGCAGTTTGGGGGCCTCAAGATGTGGAGCTGGTTCAGATTCACAGAGCTGAATGTTCAGCTGGGTTGCTGTTAAAGTTCTTTTTGTATGTACAAGCATTGAAGAAAAACTGCTGCGTTGACTTGTATAACTTCTGGCTCGTATCTCAGCGTATCAGGAGGACTTCCGCTGGAATTGTTGGAGTTGTTACTTGTGTCAGAAGAGAATTTGGAGCGTGTTGAGATGTGCCACTTTGTCCTAGCAGGAAAGTCTTAAGATAGACTTATATGCATTCTTTATCGTAAAAAGTGTTACCTGTGAGACTAACACCGTTTTAGGACCTTGGCCTGTAATGCGCTCTAGTTTTCATAAAGCATTTAGAAATTTGTGACTCAGCCTTTGGAAAACAGCATTGTTAATACAGATGACTACCCAGCCTGATTTTAATCTGGATTTAGGTGCCAACTATCAAACAATGATATTTTTTTTTACCTTTCACTTTATCCATCCGTGAGATTAGATTTATAAACAAGCCCAGTCATTCTAGTAGTCTTGAACACTATTAAGGAACCAGATTGATTTTTTTCCCCCACAGCCAAAATAGATCACTTATTTCAAAGACATGACAAGAAAGTCTAACTTCAGCCCAGGGTTCTTTTACATTTTTATCTCAGTCTGCAGTGCCACCAGCTTTGCAGTATGCAAGTACACACGTAAAAAGTCTCTATAGTTTGAATATAGCTGTTGTTTTTATTTAAAAAAAATATATTTAAAGAGAGGCTCTTAGCAATAACTTCTTACAGTTTGCAGTGAGTGGAACAGCATTCTACATCTTGCACTTAGTGTGCACATTATGAAGCTCGGTGACTACAATTCCCATTACATATCAATTAAAAACTTTGTGCTCTTTCTTTTTTGCGTGTAAACTGCGTACCCTACAGTGCTCATCATTAGCCCCATTCTCAGGTAGAATTTACGCGTGACTCCAGAAGCAAAAAGTGAGGTTATTAATGTTACTTAAGAGCTCAGTTGTTGCTCTTGTATTCTTCTGCAAATAGCTACCACAGATAAGGAGCTAATTATAAAAAGCATGGGTAGTTAATAACTTGGTAATATGTTTGTTTTCCTCTCATTAGGCTGTTCCCAGTCAGAAAAAAAAAATATTCCTTAAATACACAGACTCAGCAGAATTATCAGACGGTAATTATATTCTATGCACACAATTTCCCCTATTGACACATAACAATTCTCTAAATTAAGGAATAGCCAAACCTGCATTCCACGCATACCACAAGACTTATTCTTCCTGTTTCTCACAAACTGATTTTGCATACCCACCAGCTCCTACCTGTGCAGAGCTTCGTGTGGGCAGCTGCGGAGAGGCTGCAAGTTTTAAGCCAATAGAAATTGCAGTGGAATATTTTATGTCAGTTAAATATGTTCCCCCTACACAGAGGAGCCTGTTCTTGAATGCCTTAAGTCTTAATAGAATACAGATTTGGTGAAAAAAGTGAGCTGACCCAGCCTTGGAAAAGTACTCGGAAGAGAAATTCTCGGTAACGTCCCCACGCAGTCTGTACAACTCATTAGAGAAAACAGAGCCAAGCTGAATGTCTTTGGCTTTGGGATCCTCTCCCTGCAGAAGTGCTGGAGTCTGAGTCAGGGGCCACCAGAGACCCCTGAAAGGGCTCTTCTGTCTCCGGAGCCTTCGGTGAGGGAGGTGTGATGTATCTCCAGGGAATCCTTTAGTACTGACGCTGGCCAGAGATACCTGTTGGGAGCTGTTTATGCTTGGTGGAACACAGTTTTGGAGTAAAATGCTGATACTTGTAGGATAATGTGAACATTTGAACCAAGGGTGGATTCTTCCATCATTCACTTGTCTACGCTTCTTCTTATGGGACCGAAGTCTGGGTTAATTTAATGACTACGGTTAATAGATTGAAGATATAAGTTTGAACCAGTAAACAATTTGTCTTTCTGAATAAGCTGTGGAAAAATCTGACACAATAAGTCTTGGGTGTCATTGCCATATTCATTCAAATTGCAAAAATCATGCAATACAAATTAAATTCTTGCCTTTTTATTGACCTCTGCGTGCTTTGAAAAATGTCCTACTTTCTGATTTGTAAAAACCTAAATGCTAAACTATCTTCTAGTTAAACTAACGCGTGTTGTGGGGTTCAGTCTGGACTCTGTGAGCGGTTGTTTTGTATCTCACTGAAGCTTAGTCATTTGCAACGAAGCAAATGAGAAACAAGAAGTGGATGCTGGGAGGCTGAGTGGGCAGGATGGCTGTGCAGAACTCATACCTTCCCCTTCTCAGGGCCCTAAATCTGTTACAGTTTCCATAACCAGGTTAGTCTCCAGCAGGGCTAGCAAGATCTGTCCCAACAAAAGTGCTTTTGTTCTTTCCTGTACGCAGAGTATTTATTGTTGTGGTTTTGCTTCCTCAGCTCTACAAAACGTCTCAAGTCTGTGGAGGATGAGATGGACAGTCCTGGTGAGGAGCCGTTCTATACAAGCCAAGGGCGCTCGCCGGGAAGTGGCAGCCAGTCGAGTGGATGGCATGAAGTGGAGCCAGGTAAGCCACGGCTTTCAGGAGCCTGAGAACCTGATCTCCAGCTGCTCTGTTTTGTTATCAGAATACACTGAATGCTGCATAGAAAGGTGATCAGTTCTAAGCATCTTGTAACTTCTGCTGACAAAAGGTCAGTCTAATGCAGTGGTTTTATTGCTCCTGCAGCTGTGAATGTTTCTGCAGTGTGTCACTTCTGTGTTTTGGCCAAATATCCAAAGTATTTAAACAATGCAGCAGAAGATAGGCGGTCTTTTTCTGTCAAAATGTCCAGATTCAGTTCTGGGATAGCGGTGACAATTGCTTAGCAAAAAGCAAGAGCTGTCTGGACTGTGCCCTAGTTATACTGCTTAAATGCATATCCCTAAACTTATAGAAAGTAGAAGGACTTTTCACATGTTATACAACACTTGAGCTCACTGAATAATGACTTTTAAGAGACTTGCAGAAGGAGTTGGTTTATTATTCTGTAATACCATGAACTGTGATTGGAGGCTTCGTATCAAAATAGGTATCACCAGGTGTTACATTTCACAAGGTTTAGGAAGCAGCTCTTCTGCCTTTTCTCAGTTAATTTTTGTGTGTGATCTTTCTTGTTGATCATCTTTTGGGTTATGTTATGTTACATACTTAACTGTCCATCGATCACTTAACTTGAGATCATCTGGGTGCTTAATACTATTGAAAATATTTTTCTGGGTCAGTGCTACGTGCATAGGTGAAGTTAATACCTCAATTTTGCTTACAGCTAAATATTCAAATATTTATTGCCAATAAAAATAACAGCAGTTTTATTTGTTAAACGGAAGCCAGCAGTGCTTTCATCTTCAGCCTCCCAGTTTTGAGAAGGCCCTCTAAACAGCCCAAAGGATCTTTCGCAATGCGGAGGTTTTTTGCTTTCTTGTTTGTTTTGATTTAAAATAGTATGGTTTTGGTTTGTTTGGAAACAACACATGCTTGTCCAGGGCACTGTGTGTGAGCTATACAGCACAGAAACGTAAATTCAACCTGAACAGCATTAAAATCAGTTCTGTGGGCACTTGGCCAGCCACCTATATCCTTCATCATGTAGAAAGCATACCCACAGCTTTCTCTGGAGACTCTGTCAAACAGCTGTCCTTTACAGCATGCCCAGAAAGTCACCAAATTTGGGCTATTCCAGACTGGGAGGGGACTGATTCCCGTGCCTGGGAGCCCTCGGAGGATCCCCGGCCAGCTGCCCTCTCTGCTCTAATGAGGAGGAGCCAGCTTGTGGGCCCTTATTGACTGCAGATGTGGCACTTTGGCAGGAGGAGAGGGTGGACCTGCAGGCAGACGAGTGCCAGGCTCCCCGTGACTGTGTTGCCGCCGCCGTCCCCGGGGCTCTGGTGCTTTCAGTGAGGTGTCCTGCTCGGTGGGCACCAGGGGCTCTTCCCTCCATCAGCTCCAGGCTCCAGATGATGTAAGGCAGAGCTTCACCTTGCACTGAACCAGTCTGCTCATGGAGCGGCAAAAACACGAACAAAAGCTCAGCGCCCACTGAAAGGGAGAGATGGCAACCTCCTCTGCAGACACAGATGGCTAAAAGCTCACTGGGTCACTGCTTCTACATCATTGTCAGGCTGGGGGCTAACTCCCCCCAAAGTTTGGGGTACTCTTTGTTAATGACAAATGTTCTCCATTTGTGCAACAGCCAGAGGTTGGCTATTCATTTTGCTGTCACTTCTGGTGGTTTTCCCCACGTGTCAGGGGGGAAAAAACACCTCTGTCTCATCCAAGTCCTGACTAGATGGTGGCACTGAGCTGCTGAGCTGGACAAGAGAAGTACCTAAAGCTGTACACCTCCAAGCCCCTCCACCATTCTTGGCACCACTGGGTGTCCATCATGAAGAAGCACAACGGCCCATGTCAAACTTCCTGAGGTGCTCTGAAAGGCAAGAACAAGGCAGAGAAGAGAAGGTTCTTCCTTCCTCATGACCTTCCTCACTACCTTCCTCACTTACTACAGAAAAATTCCAGACTCTGCTTAGTCTTGCCTGTAAAATGGCAGGAAATCACCTTGCAACATCAGGGACTCGAGCCAGGTACCAACTAGATATAGCTCAGATTCACCAAGCTATCTATCACTGTCACAGCTATCAAGAAAAAGAGCTTTATCCTGCCTGTGTGGGATGCACTTTCAAACCATCTTTATGCTAGATCCACGCAGCCCCACCCCAATACTTCTGCCGTGGCTTTCCAGCAGCCTCTCCTCTGGATTCATTGCCTCGGCTTCTCTGTAAAACAGGGTCAATGCCAGAGCACGGCTGGCAGAGACATTACCTGAAGAGCCACAGCTCATCGGTGGTGAAGGACAAAACAGTACTGAAGTGTCTTTTCGTGCCAGGGTGACAGTGGCACAAGGTGCTCCCCGCTGAGGGACACCTCCTGCTGCGGTGCTGGTGCACAGTGCCCTGCCTTACCTCAGAAATCACTCGTGGGCTGATATGAACGTCTGGCCCTTTGTATTTGACATGGGTGCTTTATCTCCAGAAGAGTAAGATGTTTTATGAGTCTTCAGTGGGGCATCTGCCTAGAAAATATATTGGTCACCTGAAAGCCATACAAATGTTGTTAACATCCTGTATTACCCAGTGGCTCGCTGCAGCATTCCTCTCTGAGAGGGGAGCTTTGGAGCCTGGACCTATTTCAGACCCATCCTTTCCGATGTCTCTCCTGTCCAGAAAAAGGCCTTGCGGTTTATTCAATCTGCAGTCAAAATGATGGCACGGTTTTAACACACAATAATGTCCGAGCTTCGGTGTTTTGTTTTTTTTCTCAGCGAAATTCACAGTGGAAGTTTAAAGACTAAAACCATCTTTTTGTTTGACTTGGCATTTCTTCCACGTGGTTCATTTTGTGCTGCGTGGGATAATGCAGGTATCAACAGTGCAGAATGATGCTGGTTCTGAAGGCAGGCTGATGTTTTATCCTGTGCTGGCAGAGTAGCGTACGCCAGGTTTCCAAACTCCATAATTAAACCCTGTCCTTTGGGTTACCAGCCAAACAACGGGAGGAGGAAATCAAACCAAGGAAAGGAAGCTTAGACTTGTCTGTGGGATGGCTGTGCTGGCTGGGAAGGAAAGTTCGGAGAGGAGCCAGCAGCCAACGTCCCAGCCCAGTAGGATCCACACCAAAGATAATAATATATCCTTTGGCTTTATTGCCTTTGAGTAGATTGCTTCCTCACAGGAGATTTAGATTTATGCAGAGATAGCTTCTTGGCCTATATGCCTTGACAGGTTTATGGGAGCGAGAGGATGAATATTCTGTCTGTGTGTCTTGCATTTGCTTAATTCTGAGGTGTGCGCATGAGAAAAAGTGGGGACTCTAACGCGGGAGCAGGTGTGAAGCACCCGTAAGCTTATGCAGATGTAGAGACAGAGGGAAGTGCTCGTGGCACAGAGGCTGTGAGAGGGTTGTAGCGAAAGGTGTTGCCTGGGACAGGGCAGGAAAGTTAGGTCTGCATGAGAGGGAGGACGGAGAAATGTCGCACTTGAAAGAGAGCACAGTGTAGAAGAGAAAGGGAAAATAAGAAGGCAATTTTAGACCATACAGAGGGGAAAAATTATATAGGGGAGAGAAAAAAAAAAAAAAAGAACAAATGCTAGGAAAGCAAAGATTTGACTTCCTAGAAAGGAAATATGAAATGGAATACATGAACTCCTCTTAGAGAAAGAGAGCACTCCAGGCAGAGGGTTATTTACCGCCAGCCGTGACTAGTCGCTCTACATCTGTCTCCATTTTTTTCTCTTGAACAAATTCTCTTTCTGGATACTTTCTTCCTGCTTTGCTTCCCTGTGATTGCCCCTGTAAGTGGTCTTTGGAGGGCAGGCTGTATACTCAGAACATATGTGCAAACTGGCAGGAGAACAGAAGAGGACAAAACCACTCTGTGTGCTATTTAGATTAGGCAGTGGATGCTTCCCCCGTGCCTACTCTTGGGGTCTCCGCTGCGTGCAGAGTACCGGCTGCACCTATTGTCCATCCACAGCCCTTCTTCTGCGCTTCCACAGCGCGGGGCTCGGAGCACCCTGACATCTGTCTCACGTGGAGACTTTGCTGGGTGTAGATCCTACATGCTTCACCCACCAGCAACATGACCTTTCTAGTGGCGGCATTTCAGACCCGTAGTAATGAGCAGAGGACTCAACCTTGTGTTTCTTACATGTAGATACTTCTTGCAAGCAAGGATGTAGCACTCTTCTTATACGTCAGACGTGACAGCCAACGCGAAAACCAACATTAATTCCATGTTTCTTGTACTGTACTCCTTGAGTCTCACATCCATTTACCTGCACTCGAAAGCTCCTGGGGAGCTCTCAGGCCTAAAAAGGCTGGAGTCTGCCAGAAAAGATGAATTTCCTTTCACAACAGGAAGGCTTAGGAAGTAAAACAAAGCAGACATGTAGTAAATTACTTCTGCTTTTCAAATACCTTCTGTGGTATCCTCCTTACCATTACTTTATCTCAGCACTTTCGGTACATAACTCTTGTTAACTGAGAAGAAGGACAAGAGAGGATAAAGATGATGTTAGTAAGAAAATAAGGCACCGTCACACTGTCTTTGACCTCACGTACAAAGCTGGCCTGTGTTCAGTTCTGTGGCAGCTCTGCTTGTAATGGGGATAAGCCATAATTACAGGTATAAGGTTTTTAATTCCATAATAAAAGAAGATTGAGTTAATGTATAGCAGTATTCCACTTCTGCATTTTTTTAAACGCATTCTCTTGGTTCAGTCCAGGAGTAATGTTCACATTGTGCTCTGTCAGTTATTTTGTAGTGTGGCATATGGATGGTATTTGCCAATTCTACTTCCATTGTATCTCTACCGCGTCGCATGGAAAAAATGTTTAAGATGCTAATTCACAGTATGCTATTAGTTTCTTTGCTTAGATCTTCCTGGCACTTGTCTTCCCACAAGTGAGTCTGGTTCCCTAGAGGACAGTAACCCCAGGCAAGATACGTGTTTGTACTCCTTGCGCTTCTTGAGGTATCTGAAGGGACAATTAGCTCTGCTTCACTTGCGGTCTTGACCAACTTACAGCACTGCACCCATCTGCAGAATGGGTGGAGCTCTGTGGTCCTTCTTCCATGAAAGACTGAGGGGGCTTTTCATGCCGTGGTCATCGACCTTCCCTTGCCCCAGCTCCACCCCGGCCGTTCTGCTGCCGGTCATGCTGTGCTAGCCTTTTGTGTGTCTTCACCTTGAAAAGCTGAGGAACCGAGTGAGATTTTCAGTGCAGAAACCTTCAGGAATTAGTAATAACACTTGCACTGCATGACTGAAAGACATATTTACAGTTCCAGGGGCTTATGAAGTTGATAATATTATATGAACCTGCAGTAAGGTAGAGAGCTCCCTGTTAGCCTGCTGGACACGTCTTTGGTAGTAAAGATGCTATTAAAGTCAGCTCATGATTGCTCACTACAGCACTCAGGCTAGTGCTGCTCGTTCTCGTGCCACCATCTACGGGGCTGTCTGAAAATAATTCCTGAGCGATTTCTGTGCAGCTGAGGAGCTGAGATCCTATTTTAGAGTATTTCCCTTGCGGTGACAGTGACCCCTAACTTAATGGTACCACATCTCTCCCCATTGCTCGTTATGGAACAACACGCAGGCAACCGGTCCAAACTCTTGTTTCAATAACCCTTTTCGTAAATCTGGCATGGGCTTTCTTCTTAGCAGATTTCTCAGCATGCAAGAAAACTTCTTCTCCATATTTACTAAGAAACTTTCATTTATGACTTACACTTGTCAAAGACTCATTCAGGCATAGATCAGATGACCACAAGAGTTTGTTTTCAAAGTCTGTTTGGAATTATGTCTTGGAAATGCCACAGAAAGAGGTATAAGGGAAGTCCTAGGTTGTGTTCTTTACGTGTTCTTTATGCCCTAAACACAGTTGTTGCCTGGCACTACCTAGAAGATAAAATATGTATAGTATGTCCCAGCCTCAGTGATGCAGAGTGCATCTGATCTGTCCTCAGGCAAGAGGTCTATGGGCTCATCGAAAGACTTGACACCACGCACTAACTCAGAGCTCAGAGGAGTTTCCGATGATTGTACTACATTATTGCCAGTGGTTCAAGGGACTGGCTGTAGAAAATATGATGAAAAACATGAGAACCATGTATTATACAAAATATGGAATAGAAAAATAATCCCTTTTTACTGGGAAAACATTCAGCTTCAGACCTGGAGTATTCAATATCAAATAGTTCTCTGGCACTACTTTTCAGTGACTTGCTGTAGTGGGCAGTTTTCACTGGATCGTAACTAGACACAAGAATTTCATGATCTTTATTCATTTCCTTACGCTGAACTGTTTGGATATGCACAGACCTACTTAAGAAAGACAAAACCAAGGGAACATCTCTTTTCCTCAGACCAGAGGAGGTCTGCATCCAGGATCCCTGCCAATTATCTTTACTCAGTATTTCCCAGATGTGACATTGTCTTGCCCTCCAGTTCTCAGTGTGTAAAGAACAGTCAGACAGCACACTCACACAGCCATGGAGCTTGTACCTGCCTGTGCAGCAGCTTCATTACATACCTTGACACATCTATCAACAGGCACCAAAGCCATTTTTTCCTCCATTGAGCTTAATATCTTAAGACAGTGGGAACATTTCGCAACCAGACAAACTCCAGCCCACGGCATAGTTTGGCTGTTGGAATGGGAGGTCAGAAACGGATCATGTTTCTCTGGTGGCCAGAACATTTTCATTTACAACAGAGAGAATTTCATCCAGCTAATTTGTGCCGTTAAGCACTGCCATGAGCAGTACGGCAGACAGAACCTGTTGCCTCCCAGGTTCATGCAAACTTCCACTGTTCATTTTCTTTGAAGAACTTCTTCTGAGCTTTGTTAGACTGTGTACTGTGACTAGGACTCCTGCTCCCTTTCACCCCATTTCCCCGTTCCCATTCAGACCCACGCTTCTTCTTATCTCCAAAGCTTTATATGCAGTTTCCCACATTTTTTCCCCACTCTTACAGAGCCTTCCAACATCCTTGTTCTTCCACAGCCAAGAGGCAGAGCGTGCTTGGGCCTGTGCCACCTTTCAAGCTTCCATTAACTGGTACATGGAGCTAAACATGGCCCCAGGTGCACGCCGCCGTCTAAAAAGTTGGTTTCAAGTGAACAGGCAGATGCCCAAAGCCAAATGTACAATGGGAGCATACTTCAAGGAGCTCCAGCTACTGCAGAATACAGAGCTTTTCTTAAATGTCTTGTTGCTTTCGTAGAGTCCATGTGTTCCCTTATCCCTGCTCTCTGCATTACAGTATCCCATCAAAACACAAGCTGCCCAGTGGTTTTCATGAACATAAGATTTTTCTTTTCTTCTAAGAGCAATAACACTTATCAACTTTTACTGAAATACCATATCAGCTCCTTGTCACTGGCAGTCTACAGTTCCTGCCGCTAAAAGTTTAATGCATTTACAGGAGCACTTAGGCATCAAGACTTTGATATCACAATCTGTTAGTCACAGGTGCTACATGATAGGTTTGTGTTAGCACGTTATAGATCTTTTATCAGATACTGCACAAAATGTGTGTGTTTCCCTGCCAGGCAGTCACAATCAGACTGCTGCATAGTTGATGAGTTACTCACCAATAGAAGTTGTTGTTTATTTTAAACGGAACTTTTCCAGAACTGTACCTTAATGGAGAACTTCAACTCTAATTGGTCAAAACCAGCAGAAATCAAGAACTTGCTGTGAGCCAGGAGAAATGCAGCAGGCCAATAATGGGGCTTTGGGCATTGTCAGTCCTTCGCAACAGCGTTCATCAAGTCAGATGATTAACACCGCTCATTTGCTCTAACAGACGTAGTCGTTTTGAGCAGCACATTACCCCTGGATCAATAGCTCAGTTTTGCTCTGGCAATTCACGCAGCAGCGTGAGACCTGTGACAACATGCCGTGCTGCGGGCGTTACTGTCTCAAAATCATGGAAGGAAGCTAGAGGTGGGGAAGGAACTGCTGATCGAAAAGTCAGTTCAGACTGAAAAGTCCTCGATGTTTTCACAACCCTCAGAGGCTCCTTTTTTTCCAGACACTGAACAACACAACAAACTTGGCCCTGAGATTCAGCCTAAACTGTACTTTCCATTTTTAATAAAATTAATAATCCCATGCAAGTGTTAGAGCACATGCCTCAGCTTTGCTGTAA
>Ga0181612_150980_pt1 | contig 47905 bp, 29 predicted proteins | sample HoacroProtozoa21_FD_119630 | JGI IMG/M metagenome (GOLD analysis project Ga0181612, IMG submission 119630) | Hoatzin crop microbial communities from Cojedes, Venezuel. Combined Assembly of Gp0051906, Gp0051904, Gp0051908
AGAAGTTTTAGCTTCAAAGAAATCATACTTCTTTGAACAACTAACCGTACTGGCCGTCTGCCTCTCCTGTGCTTGTACAAACACTGGATCAGCTTCTAGTCATGACTGGAACATCTGATAACTAAATGATTTATATTTGTTCTCTGAATAGCCTTATAGTTTCAAGTCAGTCTTCCAGAATGACAGACTATGACTTCAGATTGAATTATAATAGAATTTTTTTCAGAGACCAGAAGATTTTGAAAAGGTGTTGTGGTATCTAAAGATCCTGTATGACATGAGGATTTTTTTGAAAACTACTTGGATGACCAACATTGAGAGGCCGTGCCTAGTTTCATTGTGCTCTGTAGTGTCCATATGTATTCAAACACTTGGAGGTCTTGCTCTGAATGCTTGCTGCCTTCTGCTACATGTGTTCTGCATTAATTGTCTTTGTTGGTGGGAATTCGGTGCCCAGGTTATATATATGTGATGTTGCTGTCTGATTTAGTGTATTTATATGAATCAAGCGAAAGTTGCTGCTGGATGCATGCAGCAACAGTGGTGTTTTCTCATTTTTCAGCCCACTGTGAGCTATTCAGTGGGCTTTAAGGGCTAGGATGGATTTTATCTAGAATGAATCTAAACGCACAGTTTTTTAATATGACTGAAATGATGTGAGTCTGTACTTGTGTTCAATATATGAGACATGCATAGAAATCACAAGAGTTTGTATAGATGTTACTCATGCAGATAGACTAGATGTGTATCTTATCAGTGTTTCTCTTTCAGACTGCAAATGGATACATCTTGTTTTTTGAAATCCCATCAGCAAGAGACAAGTATCTTTATGAGCCTATGTATCCCAAGTAAGTATTTTAAACTTTTTTTGCATCCCCACAGTGTGGAAAAATGACTAGACAAGTCCTAAGCTGATTTTATGGTAAAAAACATGTCCTTCCAAAGTGTATTTTAAAACTTGAGGAGTATGTGAAGCATCATTCCTGTGAGTTAGAGTCAGTTCAGAAGAGAAGTTGGTCTAACTGGTTTGTTGTGCACTAGTAAGATTCTTTACGTCCATTTTAAAAGCTCTCAAAATCCTAAATGGCGGGGTTAAAATTGTCTAATTGTATAATTTTGAAGTAGTCTGTTGAATTCATGATCTATAACAAGCTTTAATAATTCCTTTTGAGTAGCTCAGTTGAGTGAGTCATGTTGCTTAGGAAATAGTAGGGTGCAGTTTTTTATTAGATTCCTCTCCGCCCCCCAACTTTGTGATAATGTAGAGGTTTTTGAAACAAATGGTCAATAAATTCTCAATATTGCAGAAGGAATGTGAACCATTTTTAGTACAAGTATTTTAGCTGCAGTGTGTTATGTTGTCATTATCATCTTATTTTCCTTATTGTGAATGACATAATACATTTTATGTGTTAAAGCATGACTGTATGTTTGATGTATTTGTGATTGACTTTGTTGACTTCTAATCTGGCAAAAATGGAAAATAGAATAAATTAAAACCTCAAGGGGCGTATTTATGTGTGTCTGTGTGTGTTTAGACAGGCAGAATCTGTGGTCATTGATTGGATCAAATTTGTCCGCTCTCTTGATTTCTCATTGGCTAGAAACTTGGGGTTTTCGTATTTATAGAACAAGTTAAAGTTGATTCGTGGGTGTCTCCAAATGGACATCTGTGACGAGTAATGGATAACCTATGATGTCATAATAAGAGGAAAACATTTTTATTTTTTTAAACCATAACTGTTAAACTGAAAATTAAAAAGAAAGAAAATCAGGTCTTCACGAGCATTCAGATTTTAAATCTCAATTCTTTTACAAGTACTTACAGGAAGAAATGAATTTGCTGGTAGTAAATGATTTCAAAATGAATTCTTGCTTCATTGAGTGGGAAATTTTGTGTGTGGTACAACTATAGTGCATCTTTTAGCCTCTGAAATAGCCCTCAAAACTCTGGAATGAAATGGCATTTACTGTTGCAACTTACTTGTCTATTTTCCAAGAACTTAAGACTAATGTAGACAAGTTATAGTACATTACTTGCCTTTTCTGAGATCTGAATAGCATTTTTCAAACTGACTTTTCACATCCGACTTACCGTCATCAGGAGGGTAAAACAAAAGCAGACAACCTGTTGCTGCAACTGGTTGGAATAAATAAAGGGATAGTGTATCTTCAGCTGTACATAATGCAGAAGACTAAACAGTAGTTTATGGTATGCTCTTCTTGTTCTATTTAGAAAGTTCTATTTTTTAATTGGCAAAATCTGAAAATATATGGAAATATGTATAAAATATGCAGTGAGAGTCAAAAAAGCAGCTCTGGAAAGTTTATTTAGACATGCCACATGTAGGAGGGTTTGAAAGTATCTATTAAGCAGTAAATGACTAACCAGTCTAACTTTTATATAAAACATTAGTAACTAATTTGTGTTGTCAACCTAAAAGCATGTGTTTTACGAAAAAGTGTTTCTGTTAGCTGTGTGTTGAATGGTCAGCATTTTAAGATATATTTGTATAGCACGAAAGATTATAGTGCTGATTCTGTGGATGAAGAAGACAAGGTGTTTGTCCCCAGAGTGTTTGTGATAGGTTGCTCACAATCTCCTAAGACTAATGTGTGTGATTAACTTTAAGAAGATGAGTGAGTGATCTCACTGAGTTTACTGGGATTACCAGTCTCTCTATTTTTAGCCCTCAATTTTGAAAACCTACGTAAAATTACTGCTGTTATGGTTATATTCAAAAAGAAAGACACAAGCATTTGTTGTGAATCATGCATCCTGTGATTAATGTCACATTATTCTATAAGCTATTATAATGGGATGAACCTTTTTTTTGACGCAGATACAGTGCACTGCCTGTAGGCAGTTTCACTAATTCACTTTGTAGATCAAATACGAAGAAAAACAAACAAAAGAAACCACAACCCAAAATGAACAAACAGACAAATGAAACCAAAAGCCCAGAAGTGAAACTTTTAACTTTCTTCTGGCATATGTTCATTTTCCAAAGATCGTATTTCACTGAAATACTTGGATTTCATTTCTACTGGACTGAACAATACCAAATTAACTCTGAAGCTGTTAAAAATCATTGAAAAGCCTCGGATGTGACATGCCTTGTGCTTGAAAGCAGACGTGTTACTGTTTTCTCCCACTGTAACATTGTGTTCTTGGCTCCTTCCTCGAAGTTGGCAGCAGGGATTGTGCAGCTGTGCCTTAAGTAACTTCGGGTTGCTAACCTGATGGGGAAAATAAACCAGCCTATCTCCCTTCTTTATCCGTCCCCATCCCCTCCCCTGGATTCCAGTAGCTTAGCTTGCAAGTTGGCATAGAACGAAAGGGTGGCATTAGAAAATGATGACCTTGAAGTAGCACTCAGTAGCAGCGCTGGGATATTAAAAATGTGGAGTGGCTGCTCAGTGATACTCACATGATAATTCTCGTGTGATAGTCCATGATAAAGCAATTGCTTGCAACATTTTAGCTCTCATGCAGAAACTAATTACGACTTGTCCAGCTCTGTCTTGTGTGGTTATTTAGCTGTATTAGGCAGAATGAGTGGGAGGACGATGATATTTGCAGAGTGTAAAGATGTAAGGCTGTCCTCGCATTAGTAGTGTGATAGGACAGCTGCCGGAAAACAAGTCGGTAAAAACAGTGAAATGAATGGAAAAGAGGTTCAAATCTAGGTCTCCACACTTCGTATATTTGAGGTAAAGGTTTTTTTGTCTCCCATGCTTGTCTTTGCGACACCTCCACAGCATACCAGAAAGTTAAGAGATATTGTAGAATATCATTAGTTGGGTGTCTGGGTTTTTGGTGTTGGTTTGTTAGGTGTTTTTTTTTTAGCCTCCCTCTAGATAGTGAGTACACTTCTGTTAGTGCTCCTAAGAGTTCAGTCTTATTCTACTTTTTAAAATTAGGAATAATTCTTAGTGTTGATGAACTGTCTGTATCTACTAATTTTTTGTTAAGCAGAATGAAACCTGTTTTCTAGTATACTTTCTTTAAATAATAACGCCAGTTCTGACAGAAACATAAAATTTCAATATAATGACTACAAAAATAAAGGATAACTCTCTTAACAGAACTTTTAAGCAGTACAGGTCAATGTAAAGAGGTGGTTGTGTGCTGGGAGTACACACCAGTAATGTCCTTAGCTGGGCCAAAATCCCAGTGCAAGATTTTCTAGTTTAGTCAATATCCTGAAGTTGCACTTGCAGCTAGATTTGATTCTATACAAGTGAAAATACTGAGAAGTGTTGTGTTTAAATTCTGCTGTCAGCTTAGTTCTCATTTAAATGAAATGTGTATGTTTTACCATAAGTAAAAACAGAATGTCAGAAAAGCAGGTGATAAGGTAGAATAATAATAAGATACACATAAGGTGATAAGATAGACAGCCGCTTTCTTGACTTTAGTTATTTTTTGCAGTCTTCCATATTGGGACACTGGTAGCTGTGGTAAAGTTAAAGCTTCATGTGGTATTGGTATTTTATAAATAACTGCTTTAAAATTTCCTTGATAATGGTTTACTCTTGATTTGAAGAAAAGGACCAAAAAGTTGCTGAAAATAAAAATCATGTAACATTTGTCCATATGGGAGAGGGATGTTTGTGGAGAAAAAGCGCAGTCTTTCCAGTTTATAGTTGTTATTACACAGAGTTGTTACTGTATATGGTTGTTGAGCAAGATGAGCCAGAAGAGCTTGCCTGTATTTGATCTGTTAACAGAACTATTCTAGCATACAGTGATTGCGTAAACTGTAATTACACTTGCAAAAGTTTTTTGCTGGCACAGCTTGAACGAAATGCCTCAAGGTGAAAAAACCCCACAGAACCCCAAAACTGCATGGGAATTGACAGAAAAACTTTTTCTGTTTTTAACTCAATAGTGTCTCTAATCACAGTATGATTTTTTTTTTTTCTTCCCTTGTTTAGGGCCAAGACGCTCTCTTGTCTCCCAATCTAATCAACACAGGTTTAGTAGAAGAGCTAAAGCATGAGTTGAGGCTAAGCTTTCATCCTGTTTGAATGCAAGAGTCTCAGCTTCCCCTTACCTTTTAGTAGTGTGAAATAACCAGACTTTGGAAAGTAAGGTTGAGTGAACTCGCCCTTCCCCTTGCTATTGTATGTTTAAAACCGGACAGAATCAGAGTCCAGGAAAATTGATTTCCTGTTTGAAAATGCCAGTTTGGCATGACTTCCTCCTTTTCATATCAACCTATTGTAATTGTCTTTTTATTCTGAAATTCAGTGTTTTAATGGAAGTACTGAAATTCAATATTATCAACATTTGTTGTGGCTGGAGCTTACAAAACCTTTTAAATTTGTTCCATCAATATCTGAGGGCATAGCTCTTACAAAACTGAAAATACATGAAATACTTTAAGATGGTTGAGTGGGAAATTGTTTCTCAGCACTAGCTATTTTATACTTTTAGAGGTTTAATCAGTTCAAAATACACATGTGTAGACATGGTAAGGGTTACGGAACTGTCCTGTTCAGCATTATGCACATTTTATGTAAAATCTATTATTAGATTAATGTGATAAAACAAGTGTGCATATCATAAGCGCAGCATTCTGGCATGAATTATGAATATTTATATATTTAAAAAAGAAAACTTCTAAAATTTTTGCTGGAATCAAATGATTTTTTTTTGTCAAATTGTAATATTTTAGGAATGTTATGAGTTGCAGTTGTGTTGAAGGAAATATTTCTGGCTCTGCTGATATTTGGCTAGGGATTGCTAGTCTGGTGTTGGAGTGAACAGACATTTATGCTCAATAAAAACCTAAAGTATCTTGCATAATTTGTCAGACTAAAAGCAGGGGGAAAAAACAAGAATTGTGAATTTTTTTTGTTGGTGGTTGTTTTTTTTATTGTTTTTTTGGTGGGTTTTTTTGTTTTTTGTTTTTTTTTTTTTTCAATTGAGCCAGAATAATCGCAGCTTCATTCTAGCTTTTAGAGACTTTACTCCAGTTCAGAGCAGACTTGGAAGAGAATCAGTATTGGCCATTAGCCCACATTCTGGAATACTTTCCTGCAGTGAGCACAAGTACAAAGTCCTGCTTCAATTAGTTCAGTCTAATTTTACCACCATATTACTTAAGTCATTACAAGATAAAACATGAAGAAAATGTATGTATTATAAGGTAATAGGATGATAAAATAAAATTAATCTCCACCTGTGATTCACTGAAGAAAAGTGGCAGTGCATACAAGCAAATTTGTAGCTTTGTAAGCTGTGGCAAGGTACAGTAATATTTTTCTGAGGAGCTTCTGAAGAAATACATACAAATATTCCTTTGTTTTCCAGTGAAGAGATGCGTAATGCCACCACAGCAGAGGCTTCCCTGTACTGAACTGATAGTTGTTTCTGTTTAGGGTTTTGGCAAGGAGAGTGACTTAAGACTTGTCACTTGGAGAGGTAGTGCGCGTTGATTTAATGCTGAGGATATTTTTGCCATTGAAAAAGACAAAACCTGAAAAACTTTACATGGGTAATAAACTCATGTGGTAATTGGAGATTCTTTTGCCTCGGATTTCTTCAGATCCTCAGAAGGAGCATGCATTTGCGGGCAGGGGTAGGGAGGAATGATATGAATCTTGAGTAAATTTAGAATGACACCTCAGTGCTTTTTTAAGTACCTGATAATGCTTTAAAAATTGAAGTTGTTATCTAACCAACATGCGCATGTGAACAAGCTAGTGTTTATATCCTGGCTTACAATTCTGTATTGTTGCTTCTACATCTGGTTACTGTATTCATGTTGTACTCTTTCTGGCACTTTTCAAAGCTTTTTCTTTTTCTATAGCAAGATGCTTTATAGGTGCCACAGATGACCTCATCAGTGGGGATTTTTTTCCCCTGATTCAGCAGATTTAAGATTAGTGTGTACAAAGGTTTTGAACTTTAAACTCTGCAAGGGTAACTGATGGCGTATACAGTTAACTAACTTACTAAATATTTTTTGTTCAGAATTAAACTTGTGCTAAACTTTGAGCAGTGTGGTTTTCCCTGTAAGTTGTTTTTATCATTAGCTGGAAAATGTATTTTTAAAACTAGATTAGTTGCAGAAATTTTTTTAGCCATTATGACACTTGCTAGCCCTTGATGTGGGTCAGGCGATTTAAAATGTCATCAAGAAATCTTTGCAACTGGAATAATATTTTTATAAACCATTTAGCTTTTTTACATGAATTTTTGATTAATATGATAGCTAGTTATTTCTCTTCTCAAACCACAGAAACTTGTTATAACCGAGTTGGGTAGAAAAGGCTGTACTAAGAATTACTTTTCTAAATGCTTAATCATTCTTTATTGTTGTTTCCGTAGGCTCTCTTTATATTTGTCTGGCTCTTGCCAGTCTGTGTGCATATAGCTCTGGATCCAGCCAGATGTATTTCGTCTTCAGCTGGTGACTGCCTGCAGTGTATGGAGGAGAGATGCAGGTTTAGGGGTGAGAAGACACCAGTTGTACGGAAATCGAAGCTCACAGTGTAACTTGTTGTACTTGTTTGAGAACCGTTCCTAAAGAGTATGGTGGGCAGTGAATTGTTAGTGAAGAATCACCTTTAGAGCTCATGATGCAGGCTCTTTGAATCAGGTGTAAAAAAAGTGAAGTCCTCAACTGTACAGCCAATTCACTTACTGAAGTCTTCACAAGACGCATTTTAAAACAGTTAATAAACATTGTGTAATTGTGCTAATGCAACAGTAATAGCTGTTGTCAGTTTTTTGCTTTTGTGCCTGCAAGGAGAGCAACTCAGAGTTCTTGGTGATATAAATTAATTTAGAAACATTACCCTGTTTTGTCACATGTAGAATGCTCTTAATAGTTGAAACATCAAGGTGCTGGGAATTTGTTTTTTTACTTTCTGGAAAGTACTACTGAAGAAACCATTTTAGCAGCAACAATTAAGAATGTCATAGCCCCAAAGTAGTATAAAAATGTTTTACCTGGTTTGTATAAATTATTTTTTCTGGAGATATTTACTGATGAACAAGTTTGAAGTCTTAAATATTTTTTTTTTTACTTAAATGTCTCCATTACTTCCCAAGCAGCTGCAATTTGACTAGTGGGAATGGATGCTACTGACTTGTTTGTGGTTCTTTTGTTTGTTTAATTAATGCAGTATCATTTGTTTGTTTAATTAATGCGGTATCTGCCATTAGTCTCACTAATTTTTTTTGGAAGCGTAATATGTATTGACTGTGAGAGCAGCTCTGAACTTTTCTAAACTATTACCCAGTCATGACAGCTACCTACATTACTGTGATTACCCCAGATAGAAAAGTGGAAACTTAAATCCTTCTCTAATATTATTTCTACCTCTGGAATAGATTTCTCCAGTAATAAGCAGAAAACAGTGAACATTATTTTTAAATACTTGGAAGAGGCTAAAAAAGATGCTGTGTTATGTATCTTAATTGCAAATTATAGAGAAGTCCTTAAGCACATACTTTCAGGTTCTGTTGTAATCAACTTCCTAAGTATTTCTTAGTTGCTTCTGCTAGCACTGACTAAGTCTGGTAATGATATTTCTGAGTGAGTTTTTTCTGTGGATTGTGCTGTATCACTTATCCACTGTGCATGTAGCGGAGGACAAAAGTGCAGTACTGTGCTGCTACAAAAAGTTAGCTGGCTGGTGTCCAATTTCTTCCCTGAACCTCCCCCCACCCCAGATTACAAACTCCAAGGAAATTCTTCCTGGTTCAGGGGAGGTAAGCTGACTATGCTTTTGCATGGAGCTGCCAATTTCTTAAATTTACGATGCTTAAGGTTGGGGGCTTGTTTTTTTGAGGGGGACGTGTGTGTGCGGTTAAATACATTTCTCCATGTTCTCGTTGTTGCGTCTTGCATCATAGTTTGAGCTTACAGTTTCTTCTTCTAGCAAAATTGAAGTGTTACTTCCAGAGGCAGTTCTTCCCCTGTAAGAGGATCGAATGAATAAAAAAATTTTGACTTCATGCTAAGAGTTTTAGCTATTCACTTACAGGCTTCTCTTTCATTTTGGAGAGGTCAGGTTAGAACTGAACAACAGGAGAAGGTTAATGTGGGGAAAGCTGAGAGAATTGGAGTTTGAAGAAAAAGAGCAAGCCCTTAAGGTAGACTTATATTTACCATTCCTATGTACCCTTATTTAAAATATGATTCATGAGATAGTTATGTAGGCTTTCAACTTCTGAAAGATTTTTTGTTAGACTGTATAGTGCTCTGTTTTCTGTGAACTGATGACACGCTGAACAGAGAAGGAACCTAGTGATTTAAAAAATACACCTTGATCTTCAAACTTGCCGGTAAAACTTGTATTCTCCCTGTAAAAAAACAGCCTGGCATTCCCAATCTTTTCATATTTGGGGTTGTCTTGGATTGCAAGTGTAGTGGGAGATGTTGCTGGATTCTGAAAGTTAAGAGATTTTATTCACGGGTTTAGTTACATTAGCAGATGCCATGCAAATAGAAGTGATTATACTTGTTTCAACGTACAGCTAGTTGATCGCTGGAATGTGTCCATTCCTCTCAATTCTTGTGTGAAAGTGAGTTACTTAGAGTTTGGCTACAACGGTGGCAGATGCTGATGTGGCAACCCAGGCCGAACATTCTTTCCTGCTTCCGTCAGCAGTGCGAATTCTTAGTTTAAAGGTCAAAGTAACTTAACTAGTAAGGCCGACTCATGCAGATGTGGACTGTTTGAATGCGGTGTACTTTCGATTGTACCCCCTTTGCACCTGTATTAAGGGTTTCTTTTTGAATCGATGAATTTGATGTAGTCACAGGCAATGAATTAAAATGCTGATGTTTCAGAGTTTCAGTCATTCGAATAGTGCCTCAGTGGAAAAAGATGTGCTCTGCAGATAGTAATAGATTTGCTGAAACTAGCTCATGAAACTGAAAATACTCAAATATTCTTGCAAACTATTTTTATTAAAGGTGTTTAAAGAAAAAGGAGCCTGCTTACATGGAGATGTGAAATTTCTCTTCCAGCAAAAGACATCTTTTGACCTATATTGTTCCCATTCTGGCCTCATAGTTTGTGCTGTGCAGAAAGACTGTGTTTATACTTGGTTACGTACTTCAGTCAGTTATACCAGGCATATTATGTGGTGTGTTATACATACATAACAGTAATGTTTATGCATTACACAACCCTGTTCTCCCAATATTAGTCGTCTGCTATGAAGATTCAGTTGCACCACGGATTCTTGATAACCAAGAGTCATTTGATCGTGCTTCAGAGTATACTGTCTGGACCTGTATGTCCCTATGGGTTGAAAGGCATGTCTCCAAACACCTGTGTTTGTGTTTCTCCAGTCCTGAGGATGCCACATTGCCAATAGTGACATAGAGATTTGAAGGCATTAATCCTGTATGATACATTTTTTTGTCTACAACATCCCTGACTCTGAAAGGTACAAGGCCAAATCAGGTGGATTTGACTTCATGAACTTCAAGAAATGCAGTTTCATTTACTGTTTCAAAAGAACCACAACCCCACAATGCTAGTATTAACTAGTCACCTTTTTTTTAATTATTATTTTTATTTCAGCCTTCATGTCAGTCCATGATAGCTAGCTTATGTGAACAGCTGTTCTTTCCCAAGACAACTGTATTTTATAATTAATTTTCGTTTGAAATGCAAACCAAACGTTTTAATAATTTGATGTTTATACAGGTTCCTATCTGTGGTGGTAGATTAACTAACCGTACAGTAATTTTTCTCACTTTTTGCTATAATCCTTCATGGTCAGCATGGTTTTATTCTGGAAAGATGTTACTGCTTCCATCTGCTAACTCCAGAATGTCAAGGTTGCTTTGGTTTTACCTTAGCTAGCATATATCTTTGTCCTTGCTGCATAAGAAAGCTGTAGTATCCGTCAAAGAATAACAGATATGAGTTTTTTATTTTGCTATATAATGGTAATGGAATTAAGGCACTAGACATCAGCTAAGGTAAGCAAGGCAGGAAAGAGATTGAGGTATCCTTGCGGTGTCAAACTTATCTGGAACTGCACCTGCTTTGGTTTCTGCCATGTCTTACGCAGTTACATTGCCTACCCTTGTATAAAATAAATGTTTTGTTGGTTGAAAACAAGGTAAAGATCACATAGTTTTGTGTACATATCTCTAACTTGTCTGCAATGCCTGTTTCATGAAGTTTGCTTTGTTTACTAGCATAATGCTCACAACATGGATGAGCTGGATGACGTTATAATACTTAAAACTGTAGGTAATTTTTCGCTAAAAAAAAAAAAGTTGATGAAATGCATGACAACCCAGACAAATAATGAATACTTTAATGATGCTATATGGAGTTTTAAAATGACTTAATTTCACTAGAGAATGAAATGTGAAATTTAAAAAGAAGAAAATTGGAAGCTTTCTGCATCTAGAAACTGATACTGTGTAATGGTCTGTTTAAAGGAGGAGAATCAATGCTCAGTCATCTCCTTTCTTAGTAGGTCTTAGGTTTATTGTTAATCTGCTGTAGGGAGATATATTCTTGTGAATTACTGTAATAAAAGTCTACCTGTTGGTTTATGCCTGCTGCATTAATAGTATAAACATTGATCTGGCAAAACGAACTGAAGAAACATGAACATTTTACAGTCTATAATATTTGTAATCCATCTTGGCAAAGAATGAATTGGAGATACTGAAAAATTCAACACATATTTAGTTAATGGAAACAGTTGAATGCTATTTTATTGAATCAGAATTAGCATTAATACGTATCATTTATTTTAGGATTATTAAGACAGATTGCACAGCTATTGCAATGTGCATTCTCTGTTCATTGTCTTATTTTGCTTTTATACTCTTTATAGGCATATAGGATGATATGACTGACTAAATTTTTTGCACTGAAATTACGTCCTAGACACTAAGTGCTGCTTGTGGTTAGGTTGCATGTGAGTGTCTGGTGTATGTATATATAGGGAGAGAAAAAAAACCACAGGAATGTAAGTCAGTAACTGTTACCTCTTTTGAAGTGACATCTTGTTTCAATTGTAGTTTTTCTTTTATTTTAGAGGAAGCCCGCATCTGAAAGGAACCCCACATTATAAGGAAGAACAATGTGCTCCTTCGTTAAATCTAGAAATGAAGAAAGTGCTGGACTTGCAAGCGTCTATCACAAGGTATGTTCACTAATCATGTCTTAAGAATTTTTGTGCACATAGTGGTTACTTGTTAAAAACTGAAGGGCAAACTGAATGGAAGAATACTTTAAGTTTTTAGACTTATTAATAGTAAGGACTAGTAGTAATACACTAATAGTAAGTCTAAGGAGGTGAAAAAGTAAATTGCTGTTTAAGAACTCTTTCTTCCTGTGCTTGGTTATCCTGATATTTTTGGCGTATAGAAGTATATAGCACGTATATGTTCAGTATTACATTATGTTACTATGAGTGTGTTTGTCCTTGGCCTCACGGTATGGATTAGAGATTTCACGGAGACATCGGCACACAAGAGTGAAACTGTATGTAGCATTTCAGCATTTCTTCGGCTGCCTGCAGAAGGTCCCTGTTTGTCCTCAAAAAACTTTTTGTTTACCTCTTCCTTTTTTGTGGCAGTTGCCTTCCCTATAAATAAGCTTTGAACTTGCTAAATAAGAGTGTGTGAAAAGTTGGTGAAACTGTATAGCAGTAGGGTGGAGTGGAAAAATAACAAAATGCAATTTGGGAAGAGGCTGCATAGGAGAAAATGGATATTGGAAGAAATGCATTACACACTGGAAGAAGCTTTCCTGGGAAGCTTCAGGCTGTTATCTGTAGGCAAATAGATTAACAGTAGTTTTCTGAATTTTGGAGATGCTTGGGGAACGATTTAGAAGTCGATTTTCTTCTTAGGCCATGGGTTAGAGGGTGTTGTGGATTATTTACAGCCTAGGCAATACTGGCAGTTTGCTAGGATAGATGAATAATTGATTGTTGGCAGCAGTGTCTTATGTTTAGTCAAAAGTATTAAAATAATCTTCACCAGTTCATATACCAGTTAAAGACTTACTTTTAACAATACAGACCTGTTCACGATCTCTCGTCCCAGGAGAAAAATAGACATATACCGTATTTTGTCAGCTTGGTGCCTTTGCTGTCTAGAGACTTAGGGAAGTAGTTTGTAACTTACTGATGTAACTTCTCAAAATAGTTGCTTGTACGAGAGCAGTAATATGGTGTTTGTTACATTAATTGATTTTTTTCTGTGAGGTTGATTTGAGATAGTTTTTTAGAGAATGACAAATGCATTTGTTAGTTTGCAGTCCACTTTAGAGGATCTACTTGTTGCTACTACTGATGGATTTCTCCATCTCGTTCACTGGGATGGTATGACCAATGGAAGGAAGGCCATCAACCTCTGTACAGTTCCATTTTCTGTGGACCTCCAGTCTTCTCGAGGTAAGTTTTGGGGGTTTTTTATTGCTTATTATAGTTGACTGTTGGTGAAATGCCATCTAATACAAAATTTTACCTCTGTTCTCAAGCAGAGGTAAGAAAAATGTGCCCTTTGTAAATGTAAACAAAACAGCCTGTTTAAATTACTTTTTTCTGTGAAGTAATAAGTAAACAACTGAGAAGTCTGTTGGCTTGCAATATCACTGTGTTGACATGTTTTTAAATTACTGTTATTTTCTCAGCAGGTTCATTTTTGGGCTTTGAAGATGTTTACATCAGAGATATGGAATACTGTGCTACACTTGATGGTTTTGCTGTTGTTTTTAATGATGGCAGAGTTGGTTTCATTACACCAATGTCAAGAAGATTTGCTGCTGAGGTATATTTCCTTTAGCATTTCTAGTATGCGCTCTACAATAAATGTGTTTTCCTTGGTCTCTGCATTTCAGTTAGCTTTCTACTTTAAATTCTGTTCAGCTGCAAAGAAATTAAAATTTGGCAACTGCTTAAGAGGTAACATAAGAGCAAGACTATATTTCATACCATAATTTGAATTAGATTGTTCTAGGGATAGTACCTGTCTATGGGAGAGCATAATTAATAGTAGATTTAATTGTTCTTTATTGCTTCAAAATATTGTTATAGTTTGAGGTCGTGTACTGTCTCTGAGACAGATTTCCTGTTGCTAGTTATAAGTGGGAAGATAAGAGGTGGTTTCTCCTACGACTAATTACCGTAAGTGCTATTTCTAGCTTTTAGCTGTAATCAAGTCTAACTCTTCTCATTATGACAAGCATACTTCAGAATTTGCTTTAAAGAATTCTTTTCTAGGTTGGGTGTTTCCTTACCTGTAATTCAGCCCATAAACTGTACTAGATTTTGTCACTAGATCTATTTAATTATAGAAAAACACAGAAGGATTTATGTAGTCTGTCCCAGACTCCTTCACACACTTAAAATATCTGCAATTTCAGCTGTTGCAGATGAGAATTTGTTTTCCTGTTTTGTGTTTTGTCTTCATACTTAGTACCATGTACTGATTTGTATGCAGTGTCAGGGATATTCTTGCCTTATAGATATTGGCTTACTTTGGTTATTCAGAGATCTTTCTGGCATCTTTCTGTAATTTTTATTAAGAACAATGAAATTAGTTTTACGTATACTGGATTTTGTTTATCTGAGCCATGTCAGATAAGCTTGACATTTGCAACAGAAATCTCCTGAGGTGATGAAGGTCAACTGGCAGATCTGTAATATGGCGTACATGGGTAGCCCATGGGTAGAAACTGACTCTCCTGAATAAAAGCACTGTTTAACCAAAAATTCTGTGAATTCTTTTTTTTACAGCAGCTTCGTGGTGTCTGGGCACAAGATGTGATTGATGGAACTTGTGTGGCAGTAAATAACAAATACAGGCTAATGGCATTTGGATGTGCCAAGTAAGTTTCATAAGGCTGGTTCAATGGCGGGGGGCATGATTTCGTTATAAATCTTAAGTTTCTTCTTAGCACGTTGTGTTGGAGGAGCTGTAAAGATGAAAATGATCAGTCTTCCTAGAGATGGTATAATCTGCTCTGTGAAGAAGGTAAGAGGGAAATGGAAAGAAATGATTGCCTGCCTGAACTGCAGTTGAAATTGAAGCTTGCTGTTCAGCTCTGGAAAAAAATGAAAAGGTGGCTGGACCAGTAGCAAGAGTTGGAAAGTGGTGCTGCGCTACTAATCTCAAAGCAGGATTATAAAGTCAGTTGTAAGCAGTTAATTGTAATAGTATTGGACAAGAATGAGCACTTCGCACCCAGCTAAGAAAATGTTCTGTGAAATGTTGATTTGGTCAGGAAAAATGCTGCCGGTTTGAGTAACTGTGAATATTTATAAATCAGATGTTGCAAAAGTGCTTTTAGTTGTGGTGTTTTGCTTACTGCTCCTTCAAGACAATTCCTCCTGTATAGTACTAATATTTTACTGATAGCTGATCTAGACTGCAGTGCTTTTTTTAAAAAAAATGTGTATTTGTTTTTTAGAGTATTTCTAAACATCTGGGTAGTTTAGTCTTCAATCATCTCCTTCAGAAATAGTATTCTCGGTTGTAGTAACAATGCAGTGTGTTGGTGTTTGCCCCTGGAACAGTTAGTACAATTCATTGATCTTGGTATGTGCTAGTGTGCTTCTGATACAACTTCAGCACTGAGTGAATACTGGCTTCCCTCATGTATTGTCTTGCGGATGGAAGACATAAATTTATGTGGATTGTGTGTGTGTGTATTTTCAGTGAATGAAATAGTCTTAGTGGATTGGTTATTGTAGGACTGGTGTTTTGGATCCTTCACTGCCTTCTGGAAAGTCTCTTACAAATTTGTGTCATAAAGTTCTTTGAGTGTTACTTGACATGATGTTTCTGTTCTAGATAAATTTGGTATTAGTGAGAAAAAAGCAGCATTTATTAACCTCTTGAAACTGATGAGAAATCCAAACGGTCTGTAGTCTAAATGCATGTGTAATCTCTTCCAGCGGCTCTGTGCAGGTTTATACGATAGATACCACCACTGGCGCCATGCAGTTTTCTCATAAATTGGAGCTGACACCAAAACAATATCCTGGTGAGCTACTTTTATTGCTAGAATTTTCCAACTGTTTTATATTTCTGATATAAAAAATATTTTTATCTTTGCCTAGTTAACAACTACTTGTTGTTTGCATTATTACTGATGGGATTAATATTTAGTCTTGCACGTTTGTAGTAATGTACTGTTGCAGAATTGTTCTTTTAGCTGCTTGCTTGTGACTGACTTTTGGATGTGTTTCATCTGTGAGAGTCTGGGGTTGTTTTTGTGTTTGGTTTTTTTTTTGTGCTAAATATGAATCTGAGTTAGTAGTTTACAGACAGCGCTGCTTCTGGTTGTTCCTTTTTAAACACTGCAGATCTTAGTAGTTCCCACAGGTAGTCTTGACATTACTTTTCCATTACTCACCTGAGAAAATGAGAGATCGTTGTCAAAACAGATAATGAATATAGTAGAGGTGTGAATTAACTTGAAACAATTGACATGTAGGGTACAGAAAAAAATTTGAGTAATCCAGCACCCTGTCTGAACTGCAGTTAACAAAAGCTCAGTGGAATTTTTCGCGCAGTAATAAAGAGTATTGCAGGCTTGAAAGTGAGGAACATATGAAGTGGGTAAATGGCGTCCTCAGCTGAAAATGTGTGTGCCTGTTAGATTTCAACAAAAAAATAAAACCTGTAAATAACAGAGTTTTACGGTTGTGTTAAGTACCAAAAGAAGAGGTTTCAACGGTGACTATAAAATGTCAGAATTACAGTTCTGTGGTTGTGTCATTGCACAGTGTGTTACTGGCCTGTTTTCACGTGTTGTTAGTTTCCTGTGAAACCAGGCATGTATTGGAAATAAAAACGTTAATTCTTCACTTCCTGCTTATTTATTTTGAAATGGTCAGTTTGATGAATGCAGCAAAGAAGTTAATTGAAAATCAAATATTTCTTTACATATATTTTTGCTTCTACTCTTATGGTGAAAGCGCTTGAAGGACATTTGATGTTTTTCACATGGTATTTTATTGTCTGTTTTTAAACAGATATTTGGAATAAAACAGGACCTGTTAAACTAATCAGATGGTCACCTGATAGCTGTGTTGTGATGGTGACCTGGGAATGTGGAGGCTTGTCCTTATGGAGTGTTTTTGGTGCTCAGCTTATCTGTACTTTAGGAGGTGACTTTGCGTGAGTATCTTTAATGAAATTATAAAATGTTTCATTAGAAACTTTTGTTTTTCTAATTAAAAACGTTTAATTAGAAACTAAATCACTGAATTAGCTTTTAAAAATCTTTTCCATTATAATCATTCAGATACTGGAATCATTGAATAATATTTAGGAGAGGATTGTTTGAATATAAATGAAAATGTATTATTTTCTTTTTGTAGTGCTCTTTTTGGCCATAAAAATGAATTATCCTAAAGGCAGGCTTTAGCAGGCAAATATTAAAATTCCCTCAGTGTCAGTATGTATTTGCTGAAAATGTGCTAACACCCAGAAATCACAGTTCAGAGACTTTGTGCTCGACATCTGACAATTCCTTTGCCTTTTAGACAGTGTCATGGATCAAACAGGCTTTATAGTTTGAGGTGAGGTTCAGTATAGAACCATATGACAATAGAAAGATGGGAAGATAATTTCCTATTTTGGTGAAGTTGTTTCCAAACTCAAACTTACTCTGTTCTGTTTTTAAGGTATCAGTCTGATGGTGCCAAAAAGGACCCTCTAAAGATCAGTTCTATGGTAAATATGAATGTAAAAATACTGTAATAGGATGGCTATTAATTTTTAAAATTATTTTTAATAAAACAGATTTTCACAAAATTCAGAGTGCGATGAAACACAGAACACCACTCATTGTAAACTTACTTATTTCCCTACAATTACTAGCTTACCATTGGCTGTTGAAGTAGCTCAACTGAGAATATGAACTGAAGAGAAGCTTAACTGCTGTTGTTTTAATACAGAATAATTAACATGAAATCTTGCTAGTTTGTCAAATCAGTAGATGTTGATAAATATCAAACACAGTCTTTAAGGCCTCTTTTACAAAGCGTGATGAATTTTGTACAATACTTCTATGACGTGATTTTATTTATGTATTGCCTGGTTACTATGAAGGTTGACAGTTTTACACATGCATCCCAAGCGGATGTACGTATTTGCAAGGACAGTACAATGTACCTTCTAAAAAACTCCAGAAACTGAAATTCTGATACTGTTGTATTTAATGGACAACAACCAATGTTGTTTTGGGATCAGGATTTTTTCATACCTGGTTCTGTTTGTGTCTTTGTTGCTTTAAGCTGCAAACCAAACAGTCTCTGTTACTTAGGTGAATGTCTTGTATAGTTACTTTTCATTTAATCCAACCAGGTTTACAGAAAAAAGAAAAGAATTTAAGCTAGATTCTTACTGTTGCTTGTGGGGTTTATTGCTACAGGTTACTTACGATTCCTATGATGATACATTTTAGAACTCCAAATTATATGGTTTTTTACCAGGCTCATGTCTATCATAAGATCAGTTACAGTAAGTTTCTGTAATTCTTGTTTTCTGAGAATATATAATGTTGGTTTTGGGTCTTTGTTATTATTATTCTTTTACATTCAGACATGGGGATCAGAAGGGTATCATCTGTGGGTTGTTGATGGGAATTCTTCAAACGTGAAGCCTGAAAGTGGTGGAATTAGTGAAGCTAGCCAATTTGGTATTCTGCAGTTTCATTTCATCAAGAGTGCACTCACTGTTAATCCTTGTATGGTAAGTTTTTTATTGATAAATTCCCTTATTTTAGAGCATATTTCCATTTTTCAGGTGATCTCTGAGTTATTTTCTTAACAGGTTTTAGGTCTGTTTTTCAGCCATTAGATTGCTCTTCCTTTTTTGTCATTAAGTCTTTGAAGTAGTGCTTTGAAAATATTGCTATGCCATACTCTAACGTAAAACCTACTAGTAGATAGTGATGCAAAACCTGAGAACTGCCTTAACGCTTATTTTTCGTATTGTTTATGTAGAACCTGTTACTATATTGATCGTGTGTTTTCTTTTATCTTCTGTACATGGAGTTGAAGGTTTCTTTTTGTTTTGTTTTTAATGTAGAGTAACCAGGAACAAGTCCTCCTGCAAGGAGAAGATCGCTTGTATTTGAACTGTGGAGATGCAACACAGGCTCAGAGTCCCAGAAATAGTTCAGCGCACTCTGAAGATAAGCCTACCAGGGAGAGAGGCCCATTTTCAGATGGCAGTTTAGATTCTCAGGGTTTAAGCACTTTACTAGGACACAGGCATTGGCATGTTGTACAGGTAATTGTCACTGGTTCCCTGTATGTGCTCTGTGCTTGCAAGAGTTTATAGGACTGGGATCTGCAGCTGATCTCATGACTCTGGCCTACCTTTTTCCTCTAGTGTGAGATCATTGACTTTTTATTGCCTCTTGGGTTACTGTCTGGTACAGTTTTTTCTTATTGCCAGATGGTGAAGGAATGTTGTCTGTCTCAGCCTTGTGGCTATGAGTTTGTGTCCTAGCCAATAAAAAAATCTGAATGTCTCTTTTAGTTCAGGAAGAAGTAGTTATATTAGCTTCCTGTGCTTTGAAAGGGAGAATAAGTGCAACATGCAATAAATCCTTTAGGGATTTGTTCTGTTATTTATGCAAATTGCGTTAAGCATATTCCACTGATGAATGCAGCCTTTGGACTTTGGCTGTATTTTCAAGTAGTGTTAGATGGCATCTATTTAAGCATGTAATTAAAACGTCACAATATTAAGCTTGCAAAGACATTATTTCTAGTGGTAGTAATGGCACAAATTCTACTTTTCTCTGTAATAAAGAGGAAAAAATAAATAACTTTTAATCTGTAATTCTAATGTGTCATCTTCCGTGCTTGATTTGGTAGGTATTTTTCTACATAGAAGGTCCACAAGTTGTTTTTGACATAGTGCATGAACTGATATTATTAAACAGCATGTGACTCTCGGAATGTATGTCAGGTTCTAGACATTGTTGAATTTGCACTTCAGCTGGCCATGTAACTCTTCAGTCTTCTGAAACTGGCGTAGGAAGGGGAAGTCCTCATTCTGTGTAGGAGTAAAACTGACACAATTGCAATTTCTGTGGGAACCAGGATGCCCAGGAGAACAGCCTGTGGCTGAGTAATGAGGGTGCTTACTGCCTTGTATCAGACCAAGTACTGGCATTTGAACCTGGATTTGTATTATCCCATGTGATATGAAGAATCCAGGATCAAGATTTAATTTGACATATTCCAGTCAAGTGCTCTCATAACAAGAATTTTAGATGTGCTGGTGTGTATTTCTGATGGGATCAGAAATTTCACGGAAAGTCCCTCTTGAATGTTGCATTTATCAGAACTTGTATGTTCCTGTGAAAGGTTCTGATGGAGTAGAAGTATCTAGGGGTGGAGAAGAGCAAATTTTAACGTTTCATCTCTAATGTAGTATTAGATGGTTTGTGTTGTTAATGCATTTCTATATTTCTTGCATTAAAAACAGGCTAATGTTTAGGCTTCACTAACTTTCTTGAGGGGGGGAAGTAATTGTATTTAAAAAAGAAATCCTAACATTAAAAATCTTTAAACTGGATATTGTACAAATTCCTTCAGAACATTGTAATTTATCACTACTTTAGTAGTGCTTGGTATAGTTATGTGGTTTTGGTTTTCTCTTTTTTTTTTTTTAGATTCATAGTACGTATCTAGAGAGCAACTGGCCTATAAGGGTGAGTTGTTTTAAGAATATGTTCTTGTTTCTTTAAAAGTATTCAGTTTTCATAACTGTCTCTTACGGTTGGATGAGCTCTGTAAGATGAAGTAATTGTTTTAAATTACAGAAAGAAGAATATGTGTTGGGCAGTAAAGTAGAAAACATGAAGATGCTTCACAAGTTTTGACTCTGACTTATTGCCTTGTAGTGTTGTACTTGGGTAGGATATATCATTCAAAAAAGTTTTGTCCTGAGGTTCTGGTTTTTTTTCTCTTTGAACAGTTTTCAGCTATTGACAAGCTTGGACAGAATGTAGCTGTTGTTGGCAAGTTTGGTTTTGCACATTATTCTTTACTCACCAAAAAATGGAAGCTGTTTGGAAATATTACGCAGGTGAGACGTTATAGTACTTTATTCAGGTGTACTGGGGTGGTTGTATTTGTTGGAATGTGACTCTTGGAGAAAATTTAAAAATGTCTTTTTCAAATAAACAACTTGTAGACACACTTGGAATTAGGGGTGCTGGTTTTGCATGCGTTTTTCATAAAATGGCTGAAATGGTTATCTTGTGGCTTTGGCACAATAATTTGTGTCTGATTATTAAAAGGTTTCCAAATGTGAGTGTATAGTCAGACACTTCCACATGTCTTATCTGTGATCTGGTGAGAAACGTAGCTCTGGATGCCAAGCTTGTAAATTCTGGCCAGAAGCAGAAAGGTAATTTGAGAGAGTTCAGGGATGCCAGTAGCATAAGGAACTGTGGAGCTGTGTTTTGTGGGATGGTGTTTGTCCTTCACATATTATTCTTTAGTGCTTTGTTTTTTTTAAACAACAAAAATTTCATATACATAGATTGTTTTGCCACTATCAGTAAAGCTTATAGAGATCATGTATGGTTTTCAGAAATTACCCATAGAATGTATGTGTGTATGTATATGCATATAAAAATACATTTATATATGTCATTTTCTTTTCAGGAGCAAAATATGATGGTAACAGGTGGCTTAGCATGGTGGAATGACTTCATTGTGCTTGCATGTTATAATTTAAATGACCATCAGGAAGAGGTGAGGTATTTTTCTTCAAAGTAAATAAATCATGCTTAGAATGTCTGATCTGTTCAGTAATACAGTAATATTATAAATATGAAAAGCTTGATACATAGGTTGCTTTAGGTCATGTTCAGAAATTCTTTATTAATACATAAGTAATTCTTTGCAGAAAAGCTTACTATTGCTATTAAAAACTATTTTCTGCTGACTACCATGAAGGTACTCATTGTTCTGAAAACTTTATGACATTTTTGCATGTTAGCATGAAGCCTATTTTGAGTTATCTAGTTGCAGTATTGTGGAACACTTTTGTAAGGCCTTAAATTAGATAGGCAGAAGACGTTTACTTACTCTTTGCTTTTTAAAATTGATAAATAGAACTCCTTCCTTATGTTTGTTGTTCAGCACTTCAGATTTGGCTGTACTGTTCTTTATCCACTTTGGATGCAGTAATAAAAAGCAACGGATAAAACATTTGATGAAAGAAAAAGCCAGTAATGTATCTTGCTAGAAATCCTTGACAGCCATTCCACAAAAACAAAAATAATTGAACACGGAATTACTATTAGTTTGCTGGTAAAACAGAACCTGTATTCAAACTACTCTTTTTCCTTGAAGCTGAGAATCTACCTGCGAACATCTAATCTTGACAATGCATTTGCACACATCACCAAAGTGCAAGCAGACACGTTACTACTGAGTGTCTTCCGGGACATTGTGATATTGTTCAGAGCAGATTGTTCCATTTGCCTTTACAGTATTGAGAGAAGGCCTGAAGGGTGAGTATCAGTATCTAAATGCTTTTGTACTTGTAAAGCTCTTCTGAGTAAATTCTAATGATAATATAAGGTTATTGAATAACTTGTGGAGTCAGATTTTATAAAATACAGAGGGGTAAGTGTTATCTGTATGCACAAGTGATAGTTCAGGAGTGTTGTCATTTGCGTGCATGGAGATAACCATGTTAGGTGTTAAGGTAGTGACTGAGACATGCGTGTTTCCAGGTGTCTGTACAGACATGTTCTAGCTGATAGGAGCTTGAAAACTGAATATAAACAGAAGGTACTAAAATGCACCCACATATTTGAATATTTCTACTAAAAAATGTTTGTAACATTAGGAGTTGGGGTGGGTGTGGCAGAGTAGCAAAGATGAAGAGAGGAAAAAGTTTGGTCTGTGGTATGGTTGTGAGGAGCTATTTTGGTGCAAAAGAAGTAGCAATATAAGAGCCAGATACTTTCAGACAGTTGAAGATTAATGAACCTAAGGAGGACAAAGATTCCCGGGTAGTTTTCAAAGTGCCTAAGCAGGTGATTCTTCTTACAATTATGGTAACTTGGCTTCAGCAAGAAGGGACCTTTTTTTTTAGCAGAATGCAAGCTGTTGCTTTAGGGGAAAATATTTTCAATGGTTTTCAAAGGGAATTCCAACAAATTCCAAACCCCAGAAATGTCTTGTCTTCTTGAAAGGTGAATATAGTCTTATCCTGAAGTATCTGATGTTGTCTTCTGTCACTTCGTGGCTGTATTCCCCAAAACTATCAAGATAAAGTAGCCTAACTTGGGTTTATTTGGTAACTTTATGTAGAATAGATGCGTGGGCCTGTGTGATTTCTAGTTAAAGGAAATTTGGTCTGTAGATTAAACTATTTTCTGAGGTTAAGTTGCTTAATTTCATTAGGTTTACTTCAGGATACTAATTTTTATGTTAAATACTATTTTAAAATCACTGAACATAGTCATCTTTCCTTTCAGTCTTAACACTACTGCCAGTATCCAAGTTCTTCAAGAAGTGTCCATGTCTCGGTACATTCCTCATCCTTTTCTTGTAGTGTCTGTTACGTTGACATCGGTGAGGACAGAGACTGGCATCACCTTGAAGATGCCTCAGCAGGTAACAGGTCTATAGTACCCAAAATTCAAAAGAATCAGGGCCTGGATTTTTTAGCTCAGTCCTCAAAGGTTACCTGGCTCATGAATCAGTGGTTCTTCTAGGGGGTAGAATGTCGAATGTGTTTTTTCTGATGCTTGTTATATAGACATTTTATGTGTGATTTGGGGTGGTGGTGGAAATAAACTCCAAACTCTTACTTCTATTTCATATCTTCTCTTGTCATCTTGTAAAGTTTGGGGCCAAATCTTGGAGGAAAAATGAAACTTCACTATGTCAAGGGTGTGTTTTTCTATTGTGTATTAAAAGTTTAACGTCAGAGCAATCCATGACATTAGGAAGTGCCGTTCTTGCAGCAATAGGTCCATTACTCAAAGAATAAACAGAAAAAAGGAAAAGATGGCGTATGACCCTATAAGGTGATGTCTAGTCAACTTCGTACTACACTAAAATAAAGTAATATAATCTCTTCCACTAGTTATGTCAGGAGATAGGCCAACAGCCAAACAACGACTAAAGTGTGAAGGTGAAGCCCTGTCTTAACTCCAGGAAATGATTCACGCCACTGAATGCATGGTGCAAATGGAACTTGGATTTTTGTTATCTGTGGTGTAAACAAATCAAGCTTAACTATATGAGTAGCTGCAATATGAAGCATATTTTCTTGTTGGAACAGCTACCCTAAGATAGTTTGGAAGTTGCATTGTCTGTGAGGCAAGCCCATAGACGTGCAAAGGTGCATATTTTTCTCCGCATACCAAAGCCACTGGCAGATATGAACGCAATGGCACAGATGCAAAATCTGAAGGTTTGTGCTTGCTTCCTTCAGTTCATTCTAATTTAGTGTCCCACAATGCTGAACATGTGTCCTGAGACTTTGATACGATCTTAGACAAGGGCATAAAAGGCAACATGCTTGTGGTTTTCTAGTCCATCTTGCTGTGAAACAATATCCTTATTCCCAAACTGCCTGACCTATGGTGTTTCCTAATTTTGAGAAAATGCTACTGAAACTTTAGAGCACTAGTCATATTTTAAACTTAGCTTCAGACTGGACAAATATTACCCCTTTTCTCTCTAAATAAGAGCTCATATCTTCAAACTTTGTCAATCCTTCTGATAAACAAAAAGTATTAATGTTAGTACTGAATATGAGACCGCACTGTAGACATGTAGACTGACTTAGTGGAGTGTGTCAGCCTTTTCAGTGTTGTTACCTACTGTTGACCTTAACCCTTGGTGCTGTAAACTTACCATACAGGCCCTCTACCCACCTCATGCACAGCATGGTATTAGCTCCAGTGACTTGGTGTAAAATTAAAATGAAACAATTCTGAAATAAATCTTCGGAAAGAATACTTTGCTTTGTTGATGTACCTAACTAGAAAGACTTTTCTCTGACTGCAGCTTCTAAAAGTTCAAGATGCTGTACAAGTGTGGCTAAACTTTTTTGGCTCAGCTCTTTTTGGCATTTTTTTACCAGTGTTAGTCTTTGCAGTCAGATACTGGCAATCATATAGTGGTGATACTGATAAGAACACAGAGCTCTATTTTTTTTAAAATACTGGTGGCTTGCCCTTGCCAACAGGCATAGTTGGAAAAAACCCATGTCAAATAAACATGTGGAATGAATCTAGTGAACAAAAAACCTTCTGGTATTTACTCCTTTGCACAAGTGCTACATAAATCAGTCTATCCGTAGGTACACAGTTCTGCTTGATTTTTCTGGGTCATTCTGCGCTGAATTTGGTTGTTAGTCATCTCTGTATGGCAGTGCAGTTCATTTACTCTTTTTATTCTGGGTTTGTATTGTGGTTAGGGGTGAAGCGATGTATTCAAAAAACTTAAATAATTTGCATGATGCTCTTTTCTCCTTAGGCTTGTGAGGCTGAAAGTATTATGCTAAACTTAGCAGGACAGCTCATCATGTTGCAAAGGGATCGATCTGGACCCCAGATACGAGATAAGGATAATAATCCTAATCAAAGGAAGCATGTGAGTAAATATATGTGGCATATTATATATGGCTTCAAAGATGTCAGTGAATGAAGAAGTTGTGGAAGGGAGTGGTCAGGCATGAAGAAAAGGGGTCTATAATGCAAGGCAATGTCTACACTTACAAGCTGAATTGTTCGCTGGAAGTAAATCGCTACTCCTGTGATTTTTTTTTTTTCTCTCTCTAAGAACCTGTGAAACGTTATCACTTAATTGTGTGAATGTTTAACTAAAGTGTTTAGTACTTTTGTTTACTACTTGTATTGCAGTGAAAGATACGAGCTTTAAGCATAAAGGTCCTGTGCAAAATTTGGCTTGCTCTACTGACAGAAAATCTCCAGTCTATCTAAAACTGCTATGGGTGTTTATGGAACATTATCTTTTTTTGCAGAGTATGCTTACAAAGTTCCTAAAAACAACAGTAGTAGAAACCAGTGACTGAACTTTTCAATTTTTCTGTGCTGATAAAAACCACTTCTGCATGAAACAAGCACTTCAGGAGAATGAAATCTGAAAAGTTTAGATGAAGAGTTGTTTGCAGCTCAGTCAAACACTAGCAAATTTGGTGTTTGCAGTACTTCTGTGAGTTCTAAGTTGGACTCTTGGGCTAACTGAAGAAGCAGAGAGCAGGTTTTTATTTTCTGTCCTTTTGCTTACCCCTCTGGCTTCCTGACTAAGTATAAGGAAAAAGTGAAAGAAATGTCTTTTGAGTTTACGTAAGTAATAAGTGGTGTTTTCCCAGGTGCTGGGTTGCAGTTAAGGGATAAGCAGTTTTGTTTCTTCTTTGTTAGAAAAATAACATTTTTTGAAGAGAGTAGTTCTTGGCTGAAAAAGGTGTTCTGGTGAAGAGGCTAAAAAAAAAAAATCAAAAAAGGAATAATGAATTCTGATGTTGTTTTTCTTTTTTTTTTTTTTTTTTAAATAGCTGCCTTTTTGTGCTCCAGTTGTCCTAGCCCAGTCTGTTGAAAATGTATGGACTACTTGCAGGATCAACAAACAGAAACGCCACTTATTGGAGGCTCTGTGGCTCAGCTGTGGTGGGGCAGGTATGAAAGTCTGGCTTCCCCTGTTTCCCAGAGATCACCGAAAACCACATTCCTTTCTGTCAAGACGGATCATGCTGCCTTTCCACATCAACATATACCCATTGGCTGTTTTGTTTGAAGATGCCTTGGTTCTTGGTGCTGTTAATGACACTGTGCTCTATGACTGTTTATACACTCAAACCAGTGCTAGAGAACACTTAGAGGTTCTCTTTCCTTTCTCCATTGTTGAGAGAACCTCTCAGATCTACCTCCATCACATTTTACGCCAGCTCTTGGTTAGGAACCTCGGTGAACAAGCCTTGCTTTTGGCCCACTCCTGTGCCACATTACCATACTTTCCTCACGTACTAGAACTGATGCTTCATGAAGTGCTGGAAGAAGAAGCTACCTCGCGGGAACCCATTCCCGACCCTCTGCTTCCCACTGTGGCGAAGTTCATTACAGAGTTCCCCCTCTTCCTGCAGACAGTTGTTCATTGTGCTAGGAAGACAGAATATGCCCTGTGGAATTACCTTTTTGCTGCTGTTGGAAACCCGAAGGACTTATTTGAAGAGTGCTTAATGGCCCAGGACTTGGACACAGCTGCCTCTTACCTTATTATCCTGCAGGTAATGGTACCTCATAAATTGCAAGAGAGACGATTGTAATGGTTTAACCCAGCAGCCGGCAACTAAGCACTTACTAGTGTTGAAGTATTTAAAAAGTATTGTCATACTAAAGTTACACATGCTAAACAAATTTTTAGTTTAACAGCTTTCTATTGAGATTATGTCCAGTTATGAAGTGGGGGAACATCATGCAATGTAAGTAGTTAGTTTACTGTTGTAAAAAGGAAAATCATGGCATGAAATCTGCTTATTCTGATCTCTGGTATACTTGAATATTACATGATGTCACTCCACTTAAGAGGACTTTTGTTGCTCCATGGCGAAAGCAAATTACTGAATTACACTTTGTTACTTGCAGAATATGGAAGTTCCGGCAGTTAGCAGACAACATGCTACTCTCCTATTTAATACTGCCTTAGAGCAGGGAAAGTGGGATCTTTGTCGTCATATGATCAGATTTCTCAAAGCCATTGGCTCTGGAGAAACAGAGACACCTCCAGCTACACCAACAACTCAGGTTTGTGATGAAAATAGTAAATACTGTGCATCAAACCATGTATGATTAATCTTGCTATTATCTAGCATGTTTGCTCCTTTAACTGTGTTTGGGTTTTCTTGGTTTTAGGAACCTAGTTCAAGTAGTGGCTTTGAGTTCTTCAGACATCGCAGCATTAGTTTATCCCAATCAGCAGAGAATCTCCATAGCAAATTTAACTTGACAAAAACACTGAGTATGCCCTCTGGCCCATCTGGAAAAAGGTAATTGGTAGTAATGTCCTCTCCTTCCCCACTGTATTAGGTACTGTATGAACTCTTACCAATTTAAGTTACAGAATTACATTATGAGATAGTTAGATTTGTCATAGTCTCCCTCCACCTCCTTCTGCATTTGTGTTTTACTGACTCTTTGAATGTGTGCACCTCTCTTACGTTCTTGGGAGAATATATTCTCACACGTGTAAATACATGTGTGTGTGTGTTTGTGTGGATATATAGACAGACATGCTTACATCGATATTGTTGACCAAAACCCTCTGAATCCACTGGATGCACATGTAGTAATTTAAATAGCTAGTGAGACTGCCTGCCTTACATTTGAAGGATCTCTTTTGATGAAAGATATGTCTTGAACAGCTCACAGTACTGCAGCGTCACAGTATACATTGCACTGTGACAGTGTGAGCATCTTGATCTAGTACTGTGTTGCCAAGCCATAAACAGAGATTTTTACACTTTCAGATTAATCCCTCTCGAGTTTTGATAGGAAGAGTCCTAGACTAGTACTTGGCTTGTTCTCTAAACCTGTTTCTCAGAAGCCACTTTGCAGTGGCATCTGCCTTTTATCTCTCCTTCTTTACTTTTTTCCTGGATCACTAATAGTTTAATACTCTACGGACATTCCTGCTGTTGTAACTTCTTTCCCTTATGTCACTTACCTGTTGACAGAGCGGGATCTTCCTAGAGAGCATAAATAGCAAGGAATGGTGGAAAGTGCTTTTGTTGGTATACAGAAGGCTTCCACTACTACTCTGGTCACTCGATGTACTGTGGTTGTGGCCAACAGCCTTTGCGACTTGATTTTATAAGTCTTCATGTCACTGTTATCTGGTCTGTCTATAGGTGGAGTAAAGACAGTGACTGTGCTGAGAACATGTACATTGACATGATGCTGTGGCGGCACGCTCGGCGTCTGCTGGAAGAAATCAAGCTGAAAGACCTTGGCTGCTTTGCTGCACAGTTAGGCTTTGAGCTGATTGGCTGGCTGTGCAAGGAGAGAGCCAGAGCTGCCCGCGTGGAGGATTTCGTGTTTGCGTTGAAGAAGCTACACAAGGATTTCCTCTGGCCATTTCCAGTCATACCGGCTTCATCCATTAATTCACCTTTCAAGAATGGAAAGTACAAGACAGGTGCTGTAACATCTGAGTAGATTTGGACTAGGTTTCTCTCCTGTACTCCTGCACCCATCAGTCTGAATCTTCCTTCCTCAGTTCAGCCAAGCAAGAACGGGCTGAAGCTTGCCACCTGCACAGCTCTCTCCCACTGGGTGTGTTTTCGGAAGGGATTCCGTTTAGCAGACAGCATTTCTTGTGTAGTCTCATTACACTGCTGTTTCTGTTGAGGGTTTCTTCTTCCATCCTCAGCTGCACTGAACTGGGATCACTTTGTGCAGTTGTTGAGTTGAACATGGATATTGCTCTTTGAAGTAAATTTTGCTGTAGAAAATTACTAAAATCAACATTTTTGTATATCTTTAGATCAGTATTTGATTAACTTTTGTATATTTAAAAAAGAAATGTTACTAATATCTAACATTTTCTTTATGTTAAAGGGTAAGAATTTTGAGCACTTGCTGTAAACATCCTTTTTATGAATAATCTATCAGTTCACCAGTTTATCTTTTTAGGGCAGAGTTGATACCAGCTGCCAAGTCTTCCTCTTTTTGGTAATAGCAGCACAATTATTTAGTTCCATTGACGCTAACAATCAGTTGATACTACTTTTATGCCAGTACTGACATAAAAAACTGATTAGAAATTCCTGAAATACCTAAACTTGCTGCATTCCCTTGATTTTTGTGATGTCTCAGCAAACTAATTGACTTAGACACAAGTTTTAGCTTCCTGAAATACCTGGAGAGAACTTTAAAAATTTCCTTTTTGATGGTTACATGACTTTCCTTTGGTGGGTTCTTTTCTTTAGCTGTGGGGGAGCAGCTGCTAAAATCTCAGTCTGCAGACACCTTTGTAAACATGGAAATGGACACAGGGATTTCAAACACACCTCGGAGTCGCAGCTGGCTTGGCACTATCAGCTCCTCCCAGAGAGAGATTGACACAGTTTCGTCTCATGGACCACACATGCAAGATGCGTTCCTTTCTCCTTTGCTAAGTAAAGGTTAGTCACTCTTACTTCTGTCTGCTTGTCTGAAAAATGCAGCTGGAAGTATGCACTTATATTTTGATATTTGCATGCCACTGCTGTAGTGTTGCTTCTCAACTGCTCATAACCGTAATTCAGAGAAGAAAAAAAAAAAAGAGGACTTGTTGAAAAGCGAACTGAAATTTTTGCAACAGAACAATAACGCCCATGTCATACATCTTTAAGTACTTGAAATGGAATATGGAATTGGTATTTGCTGAAGTTTCTGTCTGTGGTGGTAGCTTGAAATTTAGTGTTTTTACAGTCTGGCTGGCAAGAGTGTTCCAAGTTGTTTGTGGGTTTTTTTTTTTTTATCATCTTTGTCTCTTGCACAGGTCAGCCCCCTTGCACTCGTTGGCACTGTTACAATGCATGAACTTTCTGGTTTTGGATTTCTTCAGAAAGATATTAGATACATTCTTTACCGAGGAAGTTGAGGAAATTATAGTTCCATATAGTTTTCTTTTTTTCCTATGGCTTTGTTAAAGTTGCTTTTCTGAAAGCTCAAATGTATGATCAGCTTATGAAAATACAAAGGGGAATTTTATTCTCTGTATCTTTTCTGACCACAGTCAGAGACAGGAAATGTTTGTCTAACCATTGATCTCTTTTTTTTTTATTTTTTTATTTTTTTTTATTCCCTCTTGTCCTCAAGCATAGAGCAATATTTTCAACAGTATCTACATCATGTGATTTCCACTTCATTAGGGGAAAGACCTAAGTACCTAAGTGTGAACTATGGTCTCCCCAAGATGGTAGGGCTTCCTGTGAGAGTCAGAGCACTTGGGAGCTGCTACTTAACAAGTTTACAGGCTTTAAAATATGAAGAAAGAGTGAGGTTCTCTCCCTCCGCTTGGGCACTGCCTCATTCTATTTTCACTCGTGTTTCTCTTGTTCATTACTTCTGGAGACTGCAAGAATGTATTAGCTTTAAGTAAGTTTGTTACAGAACTCTCCAAAAAAGCATAATTTAAATGAGGAGAGAGGAGAATTTATTTCTCTTTTCATTGCACTATCTTGTACTGCTGTCTGCCACTACTGCTGTTTCTATAAACAAGTATCTCATTTGTTTCTGAACTGGATGAAGACCTTTGAGTTCAATGGACTTTGGTGTGCATTTTTTACCAGTTTATTTCTAAAGTGAAACTAAATTAATAGTCTTTAAAATGTTGTGAGCTGAATTCTAATAATAATAATTTTGCACATAACTAAATCAGCAGTGGTGTTTATGGGCAAGAAGCTAATGAATTAACTTTCTGACTTTCTAAACATTTTCCACAGAAAAGATGCATCTGCTTTAGTATGGAAACTGTTCTGGAGGGTGGGTGCCTTTATGACTCCTCACCTCTATAATGGTTTTAGTTTTGCTGCTACTGTGCCTGTGAAAATTCTGTGGCTACATCTACTCTTCAGATTTTTATTAGAAACACTTACTTCTTTTTGTAATTTGTGCAGGTAAATATTAACATTACCATTCAGAATCTCCAGGGTTTTGTATGAAAAAATAACTTGCTATTGCATCTTCATTTTTAACAAAGTTAAAGGTTGAGAAAGCAGTATCTCTAGACAGACTGCAACCCTTCCTACAGACTTCATTCTAGGATTATAGTATGCAAGAGGCTGTCACCAGGCTCTTACAATGATTGCTAGCACATCTTCAGGATCCCTTATTGATATCATTCTGCAGAATTATTTGTATAGAAAAACTGCTGCATTCCTGCAATAGTGCTGCTGTGTAGTATGACAAGAGGAATGCTGAAGTGAGATGGTCAGTATGGCTGAAGTAATGTCTCAGCACTGTGATACACAGCAAAGCATTACTGTGTAATTTGTCAGTTTCTATAGGAAGTAGTTCAGAAATTCTGAGTCTTACTAAAGTAGGTAGTTTCTTTTTCTCTTATGTTTCTGAGTGTTTTTGATAGGTGACGAATGCAGCATTGGTTCAGCAACAGACCTGACTGAAACAAGTTCTATGGTGGATGGTGACTGGACCATGGTGGATGAGAACTTCTCCAGTCAAAGTTTAACTCAGTCGGAGCTAGAACATATCTCTTTAGAACTGGCTAGTAAAGGGCCGCACAAGTCACAGGTCCAGCTGCGGTAAGTAACGTGATCTTTGCATTTGAAACTTAAAATGACTAGTGCACAGCATTAGAAGAATTAGGAGAAAGGAACACTGTCTACAGAATCACACTGGGATTTTGTCTTCAGAGCGGAAAAAGAAATAAGTGGACTGTTTTTCCATGCAGGTACTTGTTACATATCTTCATGGAAGCAGGATGTCTGGATTGGTGTATTATCATAGGCCTTATCCTCAGAGAATCTTCAGTAATCAACCAGGTTTTCAGTATAATGCAATCCTCTGATATTGATGGAGAAATCTGTCAGAATATCAAGACTGGCCTATATGCTGTTGACAAATGGGCTTCTACAGATTGGTAAGTGTAATTTTCCACCTTCACTTTAATTCTGGTTGTAGATAACTAGTTACTTAAAAAGATAACTTTGAGTTATCTCAGCCCTAGCTGAAACAAGTATTTAAAAGCACTTTTGCAGAATATTTCAGGACAGTCACTTAATACTGTTGTGATCACACTGGGGGGGGGAAAACCCACAACCCCAAAACAACCAACCCACCAGCTTTTATTGTTTGAGTACAGTTGCCTTTTTCCCCTCTGTTTAAAAAACAAACAAAAAACAAAAAAACACCTAAGTTTCTGTATAAGAAGGATTATAGAAGATACTTACATTCACCATCTCCCAAGAAATGCTGCTTTTCAGGCGTTATGACAGAAGTACTATTTTTTTTAACTCATGGTGTTCTGTACCATTATTTTCCTAGCCCAGGGTACAAGCCATTTCTAAATATCATCAAACCACAGATCCAGAAACTAAGTGAAATAGCAGAAGAGCAAGTACAGCCTGAAGCTTTTCAGCCAGTGAATCCTTCTAAGGTTACCGAACAACCGAACCCCAGAGCTGAGGAAAGCAGGACTTCATCTAGCCATGGCACTAATCCTCAGAGTGATGCTGGCAACAGCAGTGCAAGCAGGCACGAAGAGGACAGGTCCAAGACTGAGGATGAGGATTCATTCCAAGAAGGCCGTTATGACTGTACTGTGTCTTAAAAGGAGGATTAACAACTTCCCAAACATCAGGTGTGAAAGGAAGCAAACCAGCTCTTAGACATGCTTCCATGTTTTGGATTTGAACTCTCTTTTTCTTTTTTTTTTTACATATATATATATATTTCAATCTTTGAAATCTTTAGTGGGGATAACTAAGCAGCAGTTTCATCTAATGATTTCAAAAGGAGGCAAGACTTTTTTTTTTTTTTATCCAATCTTCAGACTGCAGCTTTAGGTTTTGATACTTCCAATAGTGTTGAGAGGCAGTGAATACATAAGGAGACAGGTTCAGGTAATGTTCATCAGTACCTTTACATCACCAACACATGTTCTTGAGAAACTACTTATCTCTGGCTTGAGTTTAAAAGATGAAGAGGGGATTAAATTTAAAAACTGTGATCCTTCGCAGCTTGCCTGCCTAAGAAATATCTGATGAATGCAGTTCAGATTGGTTTGATATTCGTATTTTGTATTAAAGGACTGTAAAATACATTGTATGTTTTTGTGAATACTCTTGTACAAATACTCGAGGATGTACCATATTTGAAGGTACCTGTATGTATTGTGCATGTTTCTAGATGACTAGTAAAGTTAAAGCGGAGTTGCACTTCTTTCTGGATGAGGCATACTTTACTGACCTAACAGTGACACACGGTGGCTGACCTGTTTTTTACTGCCACTTACAGATCTTGTAGTTGGGTTTAAGGGATTGCTGAAGGTTATTTATTTCATTGTAAATTCTTTTCTGAAAAATGGATTTTAAAAATGTAAATAATCATCGTATACTCTTGCTATGGAAAATTAGTTTAACAGCTCATACTTAAACATTTTTCAAATATTTTATAATACGCATACTTGCAACTAAGACATATTTAACTTTCATACAATGTTATGGAAAGCTGGCTGCAGAAGTCTGTTGCTTTGAGGTACTTATTTTTTCTAGCTGCTGTCCCTATGTAATAACTACCTGTAACAGTATTAATTTAGATATTAGCTTGTTTGTACTGTGCAATCTGAACAAAAAATGCAACATTATTCATTTTATACAAAATAAACTAGTTTATTTTTTATAACATCACTTGATTACTGACATGGACCAAACTAGTCATCATAGGGTAGTTACAGCATCTGTTGCTTTACTAGTGTAGTTACTAAATGCACATCCATTTAAACTCTGAAAATTAAGAATATTCACAGTTAAGTTGAAATAAATTGTGTTTTTATCATCTTTAGCTCTTTTGTAGATAAGATCAAGTGCTTTAAAATGTACAAATATGAGAACTGTTGCTTTAGAGTGGCTTTACTAAGCCAATACAACCAGTGCAAGTGCAATAATTGCGAGTATTACTTGGAAGGCTGGAGATTTTAGTGAATGCAGCTTGAATTTCCATTTAAGAGTTGAAGCTAATTTTGAAGTTAAAGGAAAAAAATCTGGTTTGAGAGTCGCAGCATTAACCTTAGTCTGCATTGTATCCACTGGTTACAGGTAATGTCTATCATACCTACAAGCCTGTTGTGGTCTGACATCAAAATCCATTGTTGTTATAAGGGGATACTTAAAGCTTTTTTATGATAAAAAAACTGCTTAATCTATGTTAAAAGAAATAAAAACTGTGCTTCAAGTTAGTATTTTTCTGTGGTTCTGTGGTAATGATGTAAGCGAAGCCCATCCTGATCAAATTCCTGCTGTTCAGGTTTTGGATCTGTACAAGTAAAAACATACATTAACTGATATACTAGCATTCTTAATATTAGTCTCTTACTACTGTGCTACTGTTGTTTAGCAGTTAAATCTTTTTAGTTGTGAAATTTTAGAAGTTTGTACTTCTTTAGTAGTAATTATCTCTATGCAAATCTTACGTGCTAATTTTGTATTTCAATTTCACTGCTGTTATACCTATAATTAAAAGACAAATGTATTCAACTTTACTTGAAGTTACTCCTGTGGAAAATAACTATTTCTGACGTCAAGCCATTGACAGTAAATTATTGGAATTCAAGCAGGTTGTCTCAGAGAAACAAAGCTCTCGAAGAAGCGACCTGATGAAGATTGTTTTTAGTTTGCCACATCATACCCCTGTGGCCTGTTGTACAGGATGAAGGCATCAAGCTTCTAAGTTAAAAATCGCCTTATTAGTACATCTTTGAAGCTACATCCAACTGTTGTTTTGAACAGAGGCATATTGGGTCTAGGTGGCAAGGGTTTGGTAGCAAGGGAGGCTGCAGGTGGGGCCTCGGTGAGTGGAGCCCAGGAGCTGCCCCTGTGTTGGGCACCCACCACAAGACACAGCTGAGCCCATCAGCCAGGCTGGTGCCGCCTCTCTTAATACATTTAACAAGGGGTAAAAAAGTGCTGTGCAGCAGCTGTGAGAGAGATGAGCCATGAAAAAAAGATGTGAGGAACAGTCCTGCAGCCAGCCAGGCCCATAAAAGAGGAGATGCTCCTGGCACTGGAGAGAAGATCCCCTGCAGGCTGGGGATCTGTGCAAATAAACACAGACATTAACTGGTGTGCTAACATTCCTCATAGTAGTATCTTGCAACTGTACTACTGTTCAGCAGTTAAATCATTTTAGACCATGGTGAAGCAGGCAGTCCCCCTGCACCCTGTCGAAGCAGATGATGCCCACGCTGCAGCTTGTGGAGGACCCACCCCAGAGTGGATGAGCCTCGAAGGAAGCTGCAGCCCACGGAGACCCAACGCAGAGGCAGGTCTTCTGGCAGGACCCATGCTGGAACAGTCTGTTCCTGAAGCACTACCCCATCTTGACTGGAGCAGTTGATGAAAGGCTGTATCCCATGGGAGGGATGCCATGCCGGAGCAGAGAAACAGCGAGCAGGAAGGAGCAGCAGAGAGGAACTGTTATGGACTGACCACAACCCAACCCTCAGCTATCATCCATGACCCCTCTGCGCCATTGTGGAAGAGGCGGTAGAAGAGTGAAGTTGAGTCCGGGAAGAAAGGGGAGGTTGGGGGAAGGTGTTTTGTTACTATCCTACTTTGTTTCTAATTGGCAGTAAATTAAATCAATTTCCCCAAGGCCAGTTTGTTTTGCCTATTATGGGAGATCCTGTCTCAACCCATGACCTTTTTCATCTTATTTTCTCCTCCTGGCCTGCTGAGGAGAGGGTGCAAGAGCAGTTTTGTGGACACCTGCCCGCCAGCCATGGTTAAACCACCACAGAAGGTTTATTCATCTACAACAACGCACTATTACCTTGACCTAAACATAGGAAAAAGGGGCTGTTTAGCCAGCTGAGGGTCAACATTTTCTATGGAATTCCAACTCAGTGTCTCCTCTCACTTTGCTTACCCAGCTCATGTAAGACTGGCTGCCCCAGTTCTTGCCAGCCTGGCCTACTTAAGCATTTAATAGCACCTTCACCAGCATTTGCATATCATCAAGTCTTCTTGATCTGGTTTTCACCCTGTACAAAACTGATTGCCTCTGAAAAACAACAATGCTGGATTCCTTGCTACTTGTTTAAAAAATCCTCTCATGCAGGGTATACTTGCAAAACTGCTTGAGCCAGGTCATATTTCTGAGGATTATTCTCACCATCACTTTTGTTAACCAAACGAAGCTAATTATTCACCAGTGTGTTTTAGTCCAAAGCAGCCAATTTAAAGTTTTGAAGCTGAAGTGTCTGTAAGCTACAGGTTGAGATCCCCTGCTAAGTAAACAGAAATACATGAATACATCATCTAGCCAGAACCTGTACAAAAAAAGGTCCCTTCTTTTCATTATAAACTGGGGGGAGAAGTTGTCTGCAGCTGTAATGATATTATAAAGGATGATGGGTAGCTCACTGAAGGTGGCAAGCTGGCTTCAGCTGAAGGAAGGAGAACTTCATGTCTCACCATAGTTTCCTACCCTAGAGCTGAAGACAGCTCAGAATCTAATGGGCAGGCGAGATGAATGCCAGCTTACGGTGAGTGGCAAAAGTAGTCTCAGTGCTTAACCACAGAAAAGGGAGGAGCTGTCTCGTACCACTTTGAAAGAAAGACACAAATTGCTCTTGCTCAGCTTCATGTTCATCATGTACCACCTGAAGTCAGTAAGCTCAAGGATCTTCCATCAGAGAGCACCGAGATGTCACAGAAGCCCAAAACCGGAGGCTGAAGCTAGCTAAACAGCTCAGACATGAGGCACTTAAACCACTCTCTCATAACTTTTTTCAAACTACTGTTGCCTATCAAAAAAAGGAACACCCCACAGAGAAAAAAAAAAGATCCCTGAATAAACCATGCATGGGCAGCTTTCTGTGACAGTTACTTGGGTTCGTTCCAGAGCCTCTGACCAGACCAACAGAATTACTCCTTTCTAGAAGAACTACTGCCAACTTCCAGGACTGATTCTTACACCTTTCTCAGACTGAAATTATTGTTACAAAATGTTTTAATGGCCAGTGATGCTCGACACACTGCTTGAAATGTGGGTAGCAGTGACCAGATCTCCCTGAACTTGCTTCTACTTCCTGCTCAAGTCTCAGCTTTATCCTTGGCGTATTCTCCAGCTGCATCTGCAGCTTTGACAGAACCATGAAGTGTCACAGCACAACAGAACCTCTTCTGCAGTCAACAGGGAAGCCAGACGAATTTCTAGGACTATTTTATCCTCTGAGACTGCAACAGATTTTCATGAAGACTGAGAAGTCACGTTCTGGCTTCATAACAGAAGTCACACTTAGGCAACTTCATGCTGCCTAACGACACAGCTTTGTGACAGCACTTGGGGTTACTGATCCTGTGTGGCTTTTTAACCATCCTTCACCAAGGCTGCACATCAAGTTCTAAGATGCATCATCCTGCAGGCTCCTTTCAGATTATCATCAAGAACCAGATTAGGTTTAGCCCTGAAGGAAGAAAGTACTGAGCAGCATTACCACGCAGGGAAACTCTTCAGCACCTACGTCCCGTATGCTGAAATTAGCCCTGTACAGACTTGTTAGATCTTGTCTATTTGATTAGTGTTTTTCCAGCAGGCTTGCAACCCAACCTAAGAGTGAACAGACATTAAAGACAGGTCTTGCTAACACAGAACAGCTCCACTCAGCACAGCAGCCTGTCACTTTCTGTATGATAGCTGAAATTCTCCTGTTCATTGTACCTATCCCAACACTTTCTTCAAACGCGTACTCCTACGTGACAGGCAATCTGAAGGTACGGTGACACACACTAATGCTGCATTAGATTGTGTAACCACAACCTGTACAAGCCTCCTTTGCAACCACATGCTTAAATTGGTAAAATACTTACTTCTGAATGTCTTTTACCTACAGATATGTAAGAGTACTACCTATGTTAACAGAGAACATAACAGATTCTCAAAGCCATCCAAAGTCAGGGAAGAACTCTAGCATTAAGGAAGAGTAAAGCAATTTAGAAAAACCTACTGCTTGCTTTTTGTATATCTCGCAGAATAAGACACACAATACTTTTTATGAGAAATAATAAACCACAAGAGCAGAAGACTAATCCACTTGTACTGAATGGGGAAGCAGATGGACATTGAAACTGTTAGCAAAATTTTACATCCTGTTTTTCTACCTGTGATCAACAGTAAATTTGCACTCACCTACCAGTTTTGCAGAGAATACTTAGCTTTGCTATCAGCGACTCTTCCATACCACATCTTGTTTCTAGAACCCTCCTCCCCAGGCAACCAGCCAGGGCTGCCATTTTAACAGTTCTCAGGTATTTTTTACATTCTTTGGCCATGCGTATCTTCCACATAGCTCTTAACTCTAGCTGTCTAACTCCATCCATCTAAGCATTTAGCATTTAGAATATTAAATGTTTCAGCATTCTAAAATACTAATCAGAATTGGTACTTCTAAGACTTCAGAAGTATTTCTACCCCAAGCCTAAATAAAACATCAGCGCAATGAATAAAACTCAAATATGCCTTTAATCATGATGAAGATCAAGCTTCACTGATTAAGTTTTGATTTTATTTACAAAGGCAAAAAATTACAACAAACTAGACTTCCCTCATAATTAAATTATTTAATAAAGGTTAAATCCTGAGTTAACAAAAGTTCCTGCTTCACTGAAGTTTCAGAAATTGCTACCAGGCATTTTTATATTTTTGGCTCCAAGCACGAATTCTTCGCACAGCACTTTTGCAAAGCTTTAAATCAAAGGCAAAACACAAAAATCAAAACAGTGGAAGACCGTAAGCATCAGTGCAGCTTAGTTAGATAGCTGTGCATCAGCTAGAGTACAGTACAAAACATCTGCTGAGATTCAAGACACAAGAGTTATGAACTAAAACTCCGCTTTTCAAATCATTAATAGCACTTTAAGAAAAAAATGCATAGTATAGGGATTGTAGTTTCAAGTCAGATACAATCGAGTGGTGATTAATGCATGTTAATGTAGAAAGACCCACTGCTTTTAATATACTGATAGCCCGTTCATTATGATTACAGCAATTAAACCTCTTACCGTAGTCCACGAGTCAGATGACAATATTTGCGAATGTACCTTGCAACAAAGGAAAGTGGTTCTTGCCACTACCATACCAACTACAGAACAATTTGAAGAAAAAATACCTGACTGGGGAGCTGCTGTCCATCACAGCTCACACAGATTGAAGTGTCATAAAATCTTCTTTCATATGCCCTGAAAACTTCCCAATACGAGCACGTTTTTACTCGAAATTGATGCATGCACAAAATCTGCTTTGCATACGATTTGGCAATACTCATGAGATGAACAAAATGCTTAACTGTACGATTTGTAGCACAGTATTGGTGTCATGGAATGTTCTATATACAGTTTAGAAAAAAGCACAAAGAAGTTTCTTTAGGTGCACGAGTTCTTTGAATTTCAGAAACTAACATTAACTAATACACTGCACTGAAAAACACCTGGGAGTATAAAAAACCCAAAGAGATCAGTGGCTTCTGAACTCAAAGCTTCTCAATTAAAACAGAAAGATATTCTAAATCACTCACAGTCATTTATAAAACCAATCCTGTGGAAATAAAACAATAGCAATCAAGAGATACTAGACATCTTTTAAAAGATTACTCTTCTTGGCATTTTTCCTTATGGAAAGCAAACCTTATTTCAAGAAACAGTTAAATGTATTAGCAAAGTGCAACACTGTCACATTACCAAAAATCTCTCCAGAGGAGATACCAAAAATTAGCCAGTTCTAATAAATTAGAAGATAACTTGAAATTTAGAGTAGATTAATCGTAAGATATCCACATAAAGGAGTGGGAACTTGGCACTCTTACATATAAGAGTGCAGGTCACATGGCGTGTATGCTGATACTGAAAGATCCCAATGGAAACAAAACCACAAGATGACAGTTAGGTCAAACTTACCCACTCAAGCTGTAACACTGAAGCGACAGACAAAAGGGTAGTAATTAAGTTTTTAAAAGAAATATATTATTTGGAAAAGATAATCTAGATAAATAATTACCACATTCCACCACAATATCGATTTCTCTGCACTGTCCATTTACCAAGGACTGGGAATGCAACCTCCACAAACATCATAGCTTTCAGTGACTTCATCCAGGGACAAAAGTAATGTTTAGGACGTTGCCCCCTCTGCCCCCCCACCATGTGAACAAGCGTCTTTTAGTTAAAGGTCTTACTTTAACAGGATGGATAGTATTGGCAGGCAATAGTCCCCACGTATGCGTGAAGTACAGTTATATTTTACATAACATCAAAATAATTTCATGAGGCTCTTTCATTACAATTGCCATCATATTAATCCAACGTTACATCCTCAAATACAGTTTTCATTTTAAGAAACCCACTAGTCAAACTGCCATTTCTGTGGAAGAACCAAGGTGAACTGTATTCACATTGACACGAAGTATCACTATATCCCCAAAGAGAGCAGCAGTCTTTAAATAGTCAAACTGCCAAAGAAACACCATTTGTTGGCGAAGTACTTCAAATTTCCTGTGAAAGTCTCCAGCATCTTGTTAGAAAGTGTTTGGTACAACAGCACTCTGTGTCAGAGAGGTCAGATTACCCTACTGGCGCTGCACTACTGTCAACGTTAAAAAACAAAAAGGTCGTAAGTGCAGGACCAACCAGAAGAAAACATCCAGTTTGGAAACCTCTCCAGTAAGGCACGGAGTTGAGGTGACTTTTGATCTTCCCCAAAAAAGTAATGTGCTGCTATGGCGAGGGAGACTATTCCATCAGAACGCTTTTCTGGGGCCTGAAAGTGAGAAAAGGGCAACACAGTCTTTATGATTGTTTATGGTTTTTAAATATAAGATCAATCCAGATATACTTTTCTACAGACTTAATATGTATGCTACAAACTTCATCCTGCAGCTCTTTGTTCTATATGCTAAAACACTTCCTATCTTCAAAGGTATCAGTCTGATTACACGATGAGTTCAACTCGAATTGCACTTGCAACTAGGTGTTTAGATCACAGTGCCTCTGACATATTACAATGCTTGTACATGCTCTAACTTCAACATTTGTATCTGTTCGTTTTGCTGAAAGACCAAGACATGGACTCCATCACCATATTTATACTGATCCTTCTATTGTGAATCCTTAGGATGAAAAGCCTTTTCTGCCTAGTTTTGCCACTATCAATCTTGCAAAGCTTGTTGCGCTGCAGCTTCCTGCCTGCCTTTATCAAGTAGTCTCAGAGGATTATTTGGTTAGTGTCTAGACTGCCTGATCCAGGAAGGCACAAGGGACTTTCTGAACTTTCAAAGGTTCTTGTAATATTTACTCAAAGAATAAAACACTGTTAAACCTACAACAAAAACATACATGTCTGGAAAAAGTTCTTTGTTGGCAAGTTAACGGGGCAGGGGCGAGGGGGATCAGAAATCCCACTGGAACAGCAATGCTGGAAGCCTTGCTTCCAACTGAAAACAATGCAAAAGAAAACTTAGAAAACAAAGCTTTTACAACTCTCTTCAGCTTCAAGACAGGTGAGTTTCCCACCAAGGACTCCCCTGTAGTTACCCAAAACTAAGCAAACAAAATACATGAAAAGGAAACTACTAGGAAAAAGAACTCTGAAATAACAGTAATAAAGATAAAACTTCAAGAATTAGGAGGTTAAGATCAGAGAAATCCAAATTTACGACCTAAGATCATCAAGACAATGAAAATATTCTCCCTTTGGCTGTTTGGCGACTTAGTGAACTAAGCATTAAAAATACATGTGAGCTGATACATACAGTTGAGGGACGAATTAAAAGAGGGAAGCTACAATTAGGATCCATCAAATAAAGCACAGCTTAAGAAAGTTGTTTTGACATTTTTCACATCAGAATGCAGAAATGGTGACAACAGGGCACACCAAGGGCTTGCTGGGTTTCCAGCAGCCGCACACCCACCGTCAGCTCCACCCAGAAGCGCCACGGCATAGCCTGCAGCCCGTGGGAGTAAAACACAAAGTAGTCTCCTCCTGAGCTCGCAACTGGTGTACCATCCCCGAGAGACCAGGTGGACAGAGCTGACCCCTCGTGTGGCCGAACATACAGAGACATGTGGCTTGGACCTGCAGAGACAGGGACATGCAGCTAGATGTACCAACAGGAGGAGGTAGAAAAAACACCTATTTTCCTACATAGTAGGATGTTATCTGTGTATTACTATTTGTGTCTTCCAAAACACAATACAACAGTCTACTCTAGCAACAAGCTTAAATTATTTCCAAGCGGTGAGATAAATGAGAACATGATGTAGGAGAGGGACAGACCTACAAAATGGACTAAGAAAGGACTTGCCATAAAAAGATCAAGGCTTACTCAACACAGACAAGGTTATTAGTCTCCCAAATAACCACTTCAACACAACACCCACAGCTTCTAGTGTGTTATGAAACTGAATTAATTCATGCTAATCTCACAAAGCTCACTACCTTGGGAATGGCACTAGAACCTGCAGTACTGGAGTCAAAAGCTGATTTACGATGGGCATAAAAATAAACAAATCACAAATCAGAAATTTCAGTCACTCACCAGATACTTCAAAGCTTAATCTCACGGAGCTTGAGGGCATCAACTCCTTGGACAGAACTTTAAAGTGAATGGGGCTTCTTGGAAAAATTTCTGGAGCAGGAAGATACCAGTTTTTCCTGTAACAAAAAAAAAAAAGTAGTTTTAACTTCTGCCCAATGCAACACTCACAGTTACTAAATATGAGAAGCCAAGAAGAAGTTTTTGTATAGTATAGCTGACTGTGCTGTTACTAAATGAAATATTCAAAAGCTACTGATTCTAGATGAAGTCAGGCAAAATTAGCAGCTTGTGGTCAGACAAATATTTAAAGGGCATATTAATAGCATAATAGTCACCAGTGTGTTCATTACCTTCATCTGCCTGAATCTACAAAACAACAAGTAAGAATATTTGCATCTTCAAAATCCTACACTTTTGCTCACAAGATTCTTGGGGTATGAGAAACAGTCACAGCACCTAGTTTCCTTCTGTGGAGACCAGCTACTCTCGACTTCCTCTGCTGTCAGCAGTGGCGAGGGGGGGAAGAAGGGAAGAGACATACATACTCCTGCTCTGAACTGCCCTTTGGAAGGCCCCCCCCCCTTCACCTTTTTCTCCACTGGCGCTGACACTGATTTTTTTCACACATCATCTTCTACAGCTCCTGCAGCAGACCCAGCAATCTCTTGCAGAGATTCTGGCAGAAGACACTGCACCCAGACAGAAGTTTAAGCGTCTTCTAAAGTGGAAGGATTACTTACTTTTAGACCAAGATTAGCCTTAACTTGTTCTTCCCTTACATAAGCGAGATTGCATAAATGACCAATGTGCTTTGGCAGTAAGTGCTCAAGTGAAGTAGTGTTCACACCAACCGGAACATGAAATGCACTGGCAGAATCCAAGGAAGGCCACAGAAGGGAGCATGCTCCTCGCATGGAGTTCTAATGGTGTCATTGATTTCAGGTACGTAGGGAGTTATGTGAGATATTCCATTATAATCAAATCCATTAATCCATATACCAGAGTCACTTTTAACCACATTTCCATCTACATCATGAAATCTTCTGTTTGTGTGCTACAAGAAGAAAAAAAAGACACACAGAAAGATGATGGAGCCTGTGCAGTTTGCAAGAGTCAGCAACAATTCTGAAATACCCTCCCTGCCAACACTTACGGTCTATACAGCGTTTGCACTATGCACTGAACACATATCGGAGTATTTATGAATAAATACAGAGAGAACTACTCAGATAAAAGAACCACACCATAAAAAACATCAACATTCAGAAGATGACTGTGCCTGTAAGTATTTGCTCATTGCCCATCATGTTCGCTTTTTAAATTATCATTACTCACTCAACTCTCCCACTTAAAACCCCCTGGTCTTCTGACACAGATCAACTGAACACAGAGACTGAACAAGGGGAACTTTACCAATTCTTTCAAATCCACGAATAATCAGCAGAGCTTTTCAAGAAATGGAAGGTTACTCTTTTTGGGGTGGGGGGGTGGCAAGGATGAGCTTTGAAAAAACCAACCACTCCTGCAACCAACAGAGGCAATACGATCTAAAACGCTTTTCTTACCTGGAGAAAGACTCGCTTAGGCTTTGGATTAGCGACATCAGAACTGTAAGGAAAGAAGATTCCACTACAAACGAGAATCAGAGTGACTACAAACATGGTAGTTAAAGTTATTAGCGTCGTTTTTGTACTTTCGACAAGGTAAATGAAGTTAATCTAGAAAACAAACAGACAACCCAGTTATACACTGCAAGACTTAAGACACCATTCGTTTAACTCTAAAATCCAACTATGGAACTGAAGTACATTAAAAAGGTATCATTTTAAAAGTACTATGCGACACGAGACACTTCTTTGTAATGTCAGTATTTAAAACCAAGAGGAATAAAGCGAGTACTTACTGGAGCTTTCAAACATTTCCTTTTTTTTTTTTTAAACATCTGCCAGAAAATCCCTTGAACCTTTGTAGCAAGAACAGCAAAAAAAAAGAAAACAAAAAACAAAAACCAAAACCCTGGGAATTTTTTTTGTGTAGTATATGCATTGTTCAGCCACATACTATACTCCACCTAAAATGAATGTCTATTCAAATGCCTCCAGCATTACATTGCATACTTTACATAAATCTTTACTGCATCATCATAGAGCAGATACATTTTTGTAATCCCTGCTTCAATGACTTTTCTTTGACTAACACAAAACATAGAATCTTTGACACGTTTCCTAGAACTTTCCTGTAACATTTAAGATATTATCAAATTACCATTAACTTAAAGTATTAATTTAGAAAAACATTGATTCTAAACTCTAGAGAAAGTTTGAAACTTTTAAACAAGATTTTCAAATTCTACTTACAAAATAGGATGACAGAATCATGGTGATGACCACAATAAATCCTGCCAAAACCACATCTGGTGGAATTTCTGAACCACTTCGTCCCATGATAGGTGTAAACATTTCAAATACAGTCCAACTAAGATATATCATATACAGATAGGGAACAAACATTCCCAGCATGTACATCATGACAAACTTCACTGTGGCACCTATAGGGGACAGGAAAAAAAACAAAAGAAAAAAAACGTAAAAGCTTAAAAGGACATAAACATGCAGCTGTACTAACACACCCATATACTGCTGCAAGGCCAAATACACAATACTGGTCCTCATCCTTGACATCGATATGGAAAGGGAATCTCATTTTGCATAGCCAGTAACTCTTTCAAAACCACCACAAAACTATTCCTGTATTACAAAAAAAAAATTTAAACAGGTGTTCTGTCCCAAACACTGTTTAATAACTCCCTTTACTGTCCATCAAAGTATCTGATCACTTATTCATAACCTCACATAGTGTTGTTCTTTTAGCCTAAGATACTGGATGTTTTCCAGTGTATTTTTTTGAAGAGCTTCTCTATACTTTCAAACTGTGTTTAGTTCAAGAACACCACTTCTTGTTACAAAAATGCCACATGGTTACTTTAACTATTCAAATTCAAAGTTTGGCATTTCTTTTAAGTAATAGATCTTGGAGGAAAAGAATATACAATAGTAGGGGCAGATGTTTCGAAATACAACCTCCCCCCCTCAAAACTCATACCTTTCTGGCTGAATTCTTTATGGATCATCAGCTTAGCAAGTAAAGGAAATGCTACCCATAATGTACAAACGAATGCTGAACAAAGGCCCATGTGAGTAATCACAGCCAATGCTATACACCAAACCATCAATGAGGCATCAAAAAAAACATCTCCCAGGTACTGCTCATTCATATTCTGTAACAAAAAAAACAAATACACTCATTACAGAGCATATTCCAAATCTCACAAGAACACACAGAAAAATCCTTATTTCTTGTATGTAATTGTTTTCCTTGGACAAAACAATTTTGACAAGCATCATCTCACCATTCCCTTACCATTCAGAGTTATCCGTGACACTGTACTTTTAAACAATTTTTCAAATCTGCTCTGACATAGCTTGAAAAAGAGATTACATCGGCTGCGGCAGAGGGAGGAAGGGAACATACTAATGACAATACCAAAAAGATGGAAAGCTAACGTTTCAGGTACACAGGCAAATAGTGCCTTTTTATAAAAAACACTGGTATCTGTGAAGCATATAAAAACGTTATGTAGTACTTCTGTGTGAAAAAATTGTATCTCCTGAAATTCTAAACCTGTTTTTAACAGCAGCTGTTAATACACTTCTTATACAACCACAGTTATTGGTGCATAAATACTATACTGGTGCCTTTGTATGTCATGCCACAGCTGCCACTTCAGAAGTATGCTTTTTTAAATATATTATTTGTTTTGAAGAAAAGCCATGCACGGGTCAGATAATACCAGATACATTTTCAAACAAGAAGGAAATTTAACCATCAAGAACATGGTTTGTTTTTGTGTTTTGTTTTTTTTTAAGGTACATGGGCAATGCTGCAGTGTTTGTAGTGCAAGATTCTTAATTGTGAACGCTGCTAGTAGCAAGAAGGACTGCTTGCACGAACAATGGCTACCAAAAGGCACCTAGTTCAGTTTCGAGCTGAGGAGAAAAAAAAAAAAAAAAAAGATGAGGAGGAAGAAACCTATGAGTTGCCAAAACTATTTCAAAACAAAAAGCTTATTCATTCACAGCTTCTTGAGTCACTAATAGAAAATACCTAGGCATTGCCTGCGATAGCCAAATTTTATGCAACTCTAAGTACAATGCACGTTACAGAGGCAGCATAAACTGTATGGTGTACTGCAAGCTACAGCATGCAACAAAATTAAGAGACTCATGATATCAGGTGGGTTGATCTGATCAGAAGATCAGCAGGCCAGAAGCAGATCCAGAGCCTGGAACGGCTGAACAGTTAGCAAAAGTATGCTCTCTTGTCAGCTCTTAGAAAAGACCAGAAAATGGTAACATCGCATCTATTTTATAAACGGCTCATCTTTTCCACAAAAGGACACCACCACATACATATATTCTGTTAACATACGCAGAGCAGTTAACATTCCCCTTCCCCGGACAATTAAAAAAACCCCTTCCAGTCAAAGACATGATGGATCCACACAGAACTTTCCATACAATCAGGCTTCAGCGAGTTCTTAAAACTTCTTCA
>Ga0181612_116967_pt1 | contig 47730 bp, 46 predicted proteins | sample HoacroProtozoa21_FD_119630 | JGI IMG/M metagenome (GOLD analysis project Ga0181612, IMG submission 119630) | Hoatzin crop microbial communities from Cojedes, Venezuel. Combined Assembly of Gp0051906, Gp0051904, Gp0051908
ACGTCCCATGTGAATACTGGCTTGAATCCTTTCGCGTCGCTCTGAATTACTCGCAAGGCTTTCAGCCAATTGATGGCTCCTTTCGCCTCTTCCTCGGATTTGAAGTAGTTACCGAGTTCATAACGTTCACCATCAACATCGGTATAACTGTCGTAATCTTTAATGATTGCGCCACCAGCGGTTATGTAATAGTACGGATCATATTCCTCTTTCTTCTCCTTGACCTTCTCGAGCAGTAAATTGTAAAGTCCGGGGTCGTCTTTTATTTTTTCGGCCATCATCTCGAGTAGCATCTTATCGATCTCTTCACTCATTTAATAATCCTCCTTGTCGTGATTTGGTACTCAATCTCGTAACGGTCTGCTAATTTATAGACGGTGTAAATGTCTAAATTCTCCGCCTTGTTTCGCTTCAGTGCTTTTTCGAAAGCGCACCAATGCTTCCGGCTTGGGTTGGATGGTTGGTACCACCGATGAAAAATAACAGAGTAGCTCGCCATGTCTATTTGGAGATGGCGCGTATCTAAAAAATGAATTTTGCCGTAGCCCAAATCCCTCTCTGTTATCCGCTTTCGAAAGCGATTAGCATCGTTACGTAAATTGTGTCTCATTATTAGTTAGTTGCGTTTATAGTTTTGTTAAAGTATCTCGCCGATCACCAGCATAACGATGATAACGGCGACGGATCCAAGTCCGAGCCGAAAGTAAGTCGCTAAATCACTCATCCTTGGCCTCCTTGTTTTTCCGCCATCCTCGGCGATTGAGTCCGCCTTTTCTTCCAGCTTCTCGCGCAAGTTCACGGTTAACTGCGAATCCTCCGCCATGGCCGTTGCGTCCTCCGATCGCACCGATCTTCGCGTAGAAGTCTGGATCTCTTTGTTTGTTTTTCTGAGCGGCTTTCTTACCGCCTTCTCTTGTTCCTGCCATTTTTACCTCCTTGGCATTATTTTTTTATGGGACAGAGGCGAGTGACCTTCTCGCCTCCCGACATAAGACATCGTTTTCCCGAACCGACAGCCACTCTCTCAACTGGTGGCTCTCGACTCGGCCGAACCTCCGAATTTCCAAAGGTAAATTAATTGGTGATTTCATTAGATTAACAATTTAATAAACATCTAACTCGGAGACTCGGCCGACGGGTTTTGCCGTCGGGTTTGAGTCTTAATTTAGCGAATCGAGAATTGCGTCCGCCGAGTCAATATCTCGGCTTTCTTTCTCGTCGCGAGTTTGGACTTTGCGAACTTTCTCGTATGCCTGATGCGCAAGCTCCGCGCCTTGCATCAGTCGTTTGAATTCGACATTATCCAAATCCTTGATGAGCTCCAACATGTTGTTGAATCTCATCTCGACGCGATCTGCGTCGTTACTGCGTTTTCTTTTAAAGAACATTTTTTACCTCCTTATTCTTTGCTTGGCGCTGGCGGGGCGAATGACTTAAAACCTCGCCAGCTAAACAAAGGGGTTTATTGTGACCGCAAACAATCAAATCGGCCACTAAGATGGAAGTGATGGCTGCGTCAATTTGACACTTAGTCCGCTCCTCCACGACGGACACCATCGATTTATGGTTCGAAATTGTCGACCTCTTCCTCTGTCGGCAAACTGTCGCCCTCTTCTTCTGATGGAAGTTTCGCTTGTCGCTCAAGAATCATCTTTTGCAAAACGGCCTTTTGGTTCGGCGTGTACTCTTTGCTGTCGCTGATTTCCGCATATTTTTCCCTGAGCGGCTTCTTCTCAGTTATAGAGTTAACCCACGCGCGGAAGCCGTCGAAGTCAATCTTCGGTGCGTCTTCTCTTTTGAAGGTGCGAGCCGAACTACTAATTTTGACTCTTGGACTCGAAGCGATCAGTTCGGGCGATTTGCTGTCAGCTTCTTCTTCTCCCTTTTCCGAGATATTGAAAAGCCTCATGATGAAATATTTAACCGCCGAAGTTTCAGCTTTGTTTATTCCCTTGTCGCCAAAGTCGACCGCTTCACCGAGCCAATTACGTTCGATGATGTCCGACGGATCATCTCCGTTAATCACCGTGAATTTCATTTTCAGGATGTAGTGGTACCCGCGTCCGCCTCTGCTGTTAGCGATCGCGTCTGATGAGATAATCTCTTCAACGCTCGGCGCGATTATAATGTTCTTCTCCGCGAAGAGCGAACGGATCCGCCCAGCGACTTCAGCATATTCGATAAAATTATAGCTTTGCGAGCTGTTGCGTCCAGATTTTGAGACCGCGCCGATTTCTTTACCGATCTGAGCTAGTTTAGTAGCTAGCGTACTAGTCTTCTCTGCCATCTCGCTTACTCCTTTCTATTTCGTTTTCGATTTTTATCACAACTTCGTCCCAGTCGTCGCCGAATTCGTCTTGGTAATAATTCTTCAGTCTGCTCATGTTACCACTCCTCCCCAACGACTGGATTGCCATAAAAGTCTGGTCGTTCCAGCTCGTCTTTAACTCTAGCGTCCGCCTTTTCCGTTACGTATTCTTCGAACCACTCCTGATTATTGAAGCAGTAGTCGAGAAAGTCGTTATAATCCCAGAGCGGGTGATCTTTGTGATGATAGTTTGCGTAGTTCATGACTTCGGTCATGTATCTCTTTTCAAATTCAAATCTATTCATAACCGAGCATCCTCCGAAAGTCTTCTTTCCAGCTTTCATAACTCGTCTTGGTATAATGGACGTCGATTGTGTCGGCGTCGGTCGTAAATTCTTTGATTGCTATTTTCATAAGTAACTCCTTTGTTAATTGTTAATGTGATCGTCAAGAGGATTCCGGCCGCGATGAACGCGATCCAGATATACTCAAGAGACCACTCGATTGCCATCGTAAAGAGGCAAATAATTGATATGATTGTTTTTAGTTTTTCCATAATAAACTCCTTTGTTTTTGTTTTTTAATAATTTGTCGTCCAGTCTCGCGTTTCACAGTCTATAATAAGTCGCGCAACTCCACTTTTTTGTCTTAGCAAGGAAAACTGTTTTGAATTTTCCGAGGTCTTAGAAAATAAAACGAATTATTTAGTTTTAGTATGAATCTTCAAGTTTTCAGATTTAACATTCGAAAGAACCATTTATAATACATTGATCGAATTTTTAGGTTAATAACCAAAATCAAAATGCTTAACCGTGCGCATGTCGAGGGGCTAGCTCCGAATGCCTGCGGGCTCTTCAGGTATAGACTGCGAGACGCGAAACTGGAAGTTTGAAGTTCGTCGCGCGGTCTTTCCCAGTCCTCTGAATCTTACTATTAGGACGGTCGGCGAGTCGCTTCGTTTAGGCGTCTCAATTTCAAGTTGTTAATTTGCGCAAACCTTCGGCGATGCGTAGATCGTTTGATAATTCTACGGGTTCTCGAATAGCTCTTTGAGACCCCGATGGAAGTATCAAAATTCCCCAGGGCGAAAGCTCTGGGGTGGGTGTAGAACAATCAGGACTTTTCATTGCTGTTTCTAGAAATGATTTGGGCATTGAGGAAAAATTGTCCAAAGTCGAAGTTACTGGCCGTAGGAGATGATTGGCAAGCGATAAATAGATTTGCTGGGTCCAATGTTGAATATTTTCAGCATTTTGAAAAATATTTTACGGAAGATGAGGCAAAATTGTTTATTCCAACCAATTATCGTAGCGGAAAAAGGATTGTTGGAAATGCAAATTATTTTATGGGTAGATCGTTAAAGGATTACAATGGTTGTATGTCTGGGAATAAGATAAAGGCCCAGGTTAGCATTGTTGATATTAATAAAATAAAAATATTAGATCATGATACGTTACCGTTGAAACTTAAACAGATATTTCTAATTTGTGAGATGATTGTGAAGGAAAATCAAGGTAAGACTATCAAAATTTTGCACCGTAACAATAATTTGAGTTTTAAAGATTGGTCATTGGAAAGATTTTTCAATGTTCTGTGTGAAAAAATGGAGCAAAAAGGCTTTTCGACTAAGGATTTATCTTTTTCAACAATTCATAAAAGCAAGGGATTGGAAGCTGACGTAGTAGTTCTTTTAGAGATAGACGCAAAGAAATTTCCATCGGTCGATAAAACTGGTGAGTTATATGAAGTGTTTGGCGAAAATGCTCGAATTAGACTTGAAGACGAGTTTAGGTTGTTCTACGTTGCAATCACAAGACCTAAGGAAAAACTGTATATTTTGACAAGTACACCAAAGTCGAAAAAAGAAGATCGAAAATATAATTTCTTGAGCTATTTGGATGAAGATAAATGCCAATGGTTGCCATATTCACAATGATAAACCGAGAGTGGTGGAGCGTTGTAATCGTATTGCGCAACTTTGGCAGCTACTTCGGCTTCTTCCCTGGTGCCATAACAAATTTTTTGTGTGTCACCGACCCAGCATTTCTTCGGTTCGTAAGCTTGATATTTTGTCATTTTAAACCCATTGGATTAGACGTTTATATTCGTCAGATTCTTTATCATAAGAGTCCAGGATGTCTTGGGTGTAAGTTTTACCATTAGTAATATTTAATGTTTCAACTTGTGGCATCGAGTTAAGTAGGCGAATCACTGCTTCATCGGTATCGATTGAGGTCATAGATTTTTTAGAATCGTTACGATATGATGCGACGCGAAGTTCTTTATAAACAAAGCGAGTAATGCCGGCCTGCAAGCAGTATTTAAGACAGTTTTCACACGTTGCAACTTTGTTGTATAGAGTACATCCGGAAAGGTCGCGCTCGGCAAAGATCAAAGCGTTCATTTCGGAGTGAATCGCGAAATAATATTTCATCGGGCGTTCGGTAAGTGTAAGTTTACTTTCGTCGGCTCCTTGGATTGTGCCATTGTACCCAAAAGAAACTGGGCGATGTCTCTCATCTACAATAACACAACCGTTCTTTGAAGAAGGATCCTTCGATCGTTTAGCAACCTCATCGGCGAGGTTCATAAAATATTCATCCCAAGATAATTGATTAGACATAAAATCTCCTTTTTAAAATTATACCATAACTACCATTCGATTGGAGGAAGATTGTGGGATTTTAGGAAGTCGTTAGTTTGGGAAAAATGATGATTACCGAAGAAGCCGTGATAAGCTGAAAGCGGTGATGGGTGAGGCGATTCGAGTACGAGATGTTTAGAGTGGTCGATAAGATGTGATTTGCTTCTGGCGTCTCGCCCCCAAAGCAGAAAAACTAGGTGCGGACGAGTTTCATTCAAATATTTAATCACATGTTCGGTGAAAGTTTCCCAGCCCATTCCGCGATGAGATCCGGCATGATGCGCTTCGACGGTGAGGACATTATTTAGAAGCAAAACTCCTTGCTCCTGCCAACTTGAGAGATCTCCAGATGAATTTTGATGCTTACCAATGTCGTTGTCGATCTCTTTATAAATATTAATAAGTGATGGCGGAATCGGAGCTGAGCTCGGTACGGAGAAGGCTAGTCCAGTGGCAGCGCCTGGAGTGTGATATGGGTCTTGGCCTAAAATAACAACAGTAACTTTGTCTAAATCAGTAGTGAAAGCGCGAAAAACCAAGGACTTTTTAGGGTAAATAGTTTTCTCATCGTAGACCCGATGGAGAAAACTAGAGAGTTTTTTGAAATATTCTTCATTAAACTCTGCCTGTAAAAATGGTTTCCAACTTTCGTGCATAATATTATTATAACATTAAACAGAGTGGGGTTAGGAGAAAAATGAAAAATAAATTAAAGACGCTTATTTCCCTGCTGGTTTTAGGCGGAATGATTTTTAATACATATAAGGTTTCGGCAGTAGAAGTGGATGCGAATGACCAAATTCAGAAAGGTGACTATACATCGTATTATGTGAGAATGGATAAAAATGGTTTTAGTCGCTGGGAGCATTCGAGTTGGCTTTTGCGTGCTTCGGATGGTGCACATGTGTATTGTGTACAGCCTTTCGTGTTGCTAGCGGATGACGATTATAAGGTTACGAAAGATGATGTGAATACTGTCATGGACATGACTAACGAGCAATGGGAGCGCGTAAAAATGATTGCGTATTATGGTTATGGTTATGATGGGCATGATAGTGAAAAATGGTATATGGCGGCGCAGATGTTGATTTGGCGGACGGTGGATCCGGAAGCTGATATTTACTTTACAGAAAGTTTTAATGGTGATCGAAATGATGATATAAATGCGTCGACGATGAATAAAATCGAAAAATTAGTGGCAAAACACAGCGAACGTCCAGAATTTTTGTTACCAGATTCAATAACTTTAGGTGATGTGATAACTGCGACGGACTTAAATAAGGTGTTAGAAAATTTTAAGATAACAAATGCAAAGAATGCAGAAATAACAAAAAATGAAAATCATTTAACGATAAAGGCGACGAATGCCGGTGGGATATCGTTTGATTTAGAGAGAAAATATGAGCGTTACAATGATCAGCCAATTCTTTATTATGCAGAAAAATCGCAAAATGTCATGAGAGTTGGTAATTTAAAAACGATTTCGCAAAAATATCAGATAGATAAAGTAAATGTAGCTGCAAAATTAAAGGTAATTAAGATTGATGCGGAAACTGGCGAGGTAATCAGGCGATCAGGAATAAAATTCAAGATTTACGACGTGGCGAATAATAAGTATATCTGTCAAGGTATGTCATCGCAAGGGGGTGAAGTATGCGAATATAAAACAGATGAAAATGGCGAGTTTACAACGTCGGAACCTCTAAAATCTGGCACTTATAGATTGGAAGAAGTTGATCAAAAAATTGATGGTTATACCTGGAATCAAGAATCGCAAGAGTTTTCAATTGATGAAAATTCCCAACTGAACACTGATTCTGAGGGCGGAATATTGTTTGAAGCTAAGTTTGAAAATTATCGCGTGAAAGGTAAAGTTGTGATTCAAAAAGTTGGGGAGGTCTTAAGAGGAGGCGGGCAAGTTCAGTTTACGGATGAACCGTTGAGTGACATAAAGTTTGGACTGTATTCTCAAGATGGTACTTTAATGGCTGAAGGTTGGACCGACGATGAGGGATTTTTAACTTTTGATGATCTAGACCTGGGCGTATATTACGTTAAAGAATTAGAAACTCACCAGGACTATATTTTAGATAATTCAAAGCATTTTGTGATTTTAGGTTATAAAGACCAATATACTGCAGTAGTAGAATATAACACATTGATTGAAAATAAACTAAAAAGTGAGGTGATTAGCAGTTATATTGAGAATAATATAACGAAAAATATTGGCAGTGTGACGACGTCCAGTACTAAAAATAGTGGGAAAAGTAGTTTTGCTGGAAGCAAGAATAATCGCGATAATGATTCTCTGAGCGCTCCAGATACGGGAGCTAAAATGATGGGTGATGGTTCTAGTGCGGGAGCATTGGTTGCTGGGACTTTATTGATTAGTGTGATGACTTATATGGGCTTTACTAGTGTAAAAAACAAAAGATCATGCTATAATAAATAAAGAATGAAAATAGTAATTGCATCGGATATTTATTATCCTATGACTAATGGGGTGGCAGTATTTGCGCATAATTTAGCGAATGGGCTAGCAGCAAGAGGTCACGAAGTGATGGTAATTTGCCCAAGTTTTAAGGGCTATGCTTACAAGCGTCGTGATCGCAAGACAAAAGTTTTGAATGTTTACACAAAATCAGTGCGGTGTCCTTTTTATCCGGATCAGATTAATAAGGTAGCAGATCAGAAAGAAATTTTGGGCTATCCTTTACCGCGGTTGGTTTATAAAAATGGGATTTGGGCGTCGATTAACCCGTATTCGGAGATTAAAAAAGTTTTAAATAAGTTTCAACCCGATGTGATTCACTTGCAGACTGCTGAGGGGATTGCGATTGCGGTGCGTTGGTATGCGAAGCGTCATGGGGTACCAATGGTGGCAACTGGGCATGCTTATCCTGATAATGTAACTGGGCAGTTGAAGTTATTAAAACCGGTGAAAAAACCTCTAGACGTAGCGTTGCGGACTTACATGAATAGCTTTTTGAAGCATAGTGAATATGCGACCATGCCGACTGAGATGGCGATTGATAATTTGATTCCAAAAAATCGCAAACGTTTTAAGGTGACGGTTGAGCCGTTGTCGAATGGCGTAGATTTGTCGCAATTTTCTCCTGGAAAACCAGATGATAAAATTGTGAAAAAATATAATATTGCCGTAAAACAGCCGCGAGTGATCTATGTGGGGCGAGTCGATCCGGAAAAAAGTATTGGCACAGTGATTATGGCTTTTGCGAAAGTACTTGGAACTAATCCTAAGGCGGAACTTTTGATTGTGGGTGATGGAACCGATAAAGCAAGATTGGAAAAAATTGTTAACGAGTATGATTTAAACGATAATGTTCGTTTCCTAGGAAAAGTAATGCCACCGGATTTACAAGAAGTTTATCGGACAGCGGATGTTTTTGCGACGGCTAGTGAAACTGAGACCCAGGGTATTGTTTTGATTGAGGCCGCTGCGACTGGCTTACCTTTGGTGGCGGTTGATGCTGGGGCGGTGAAAGAGTTGTGCCAAAATAAGCGTAATGGTATTCTTTGTCAACCTGGTGATATCGACGGACTTGCTAATGGGATGAAAAAACTTTTGGCGGATGAGAAAGTGCGCAAAAAATACGGCGAGGAAAGCTTAAAAATTGCTGAAAGGCATGATTTGAACAATACATTGGCGCGTTTTGAGGAAATTTATAAGAAGGCGCTTGAATTGCACGCTGAATCGCTTGATGAATATAGTGATGAAGATTACGATTTGTGATCAAAGAAACTTTTGAATGATATCTGCGACGGCTTGGGGATCTTCGTAATTTAAGAGGTGCCCGGTATCTTCTAAGTAAATTGTTTTGGCGTGGATTTTATTTGCAAGTTTATCGGTGTATTTTTTAGCGATAAGTCTATCTTGAGCGCCGGATAATAGTAAGGTGTCCTTCAAAAAATTGAAATCAGAAATTGCGTGACGAGTTGAAAATTTAGCGGCTTGACGAACGGCGGCTTTGGAAGTATAGTATTTAGAGCAAACATAAGTGATTTTGAGAGTTTTGCGGAATAACTTGCGATTTTTAGGGATAAAAAGATACTTTGTAGTAATATATCCAACGAGTTTATTTGGCAAAATTGTGACAAGCGGTTGCAGTGCGGCGATTGGCCGCGATGGTTTAACTGAAATTGGTGCCATAAGTATGAGCTTTTGAGAGATTAGATCGGGGTATTTGGCTGCGGTGGCGGCGGCAATAACTGATCCCATGGAATGTCCAATTAAAACTGGACGTTTGATCTGATGGGATTTTATGCAATCAGCGATGAAATTGGCGTAGAAATCTGCATCATAACGTGATGGGGTTGAGCTTTTAGTGTTTTCGGCGCCAAACGGTGGAATGTCCGGTGCGAAACATTTGTAGCCTTGCGAGGTTAAAAGGTTGCAGATTTCGGCAAGGCCTTCATGGCTTCCCCTGAAACCATGAATGAAAAGTAAAACTGGTTGAGACATTAGATAATTCCGTGTTTTTTCAGAGCTTTTTTGATGGCTGGACGATCAAAACCTTCTATTTTGATTTCATCGATTTCGGTGATTGGAATTGATGATAATTCAATTCCCTCTTCTTCGATATCGATTTCCTCGTATTTGACCTTGAGATCGTCGAGCCAGTCCATTTCGGCGTGACAATACGGACACCAGTTGGCTGAGTAAACTTTGACGATTGGGGTTTCTTCCATTCTTTCCTCCTAGAGTTTTTTAGCGGCGTCGAGCTGTGGGTCTTTGCCGGCATTAATTTGTTCGTAAGTAATATCGACTTCTTTGTCTGGCGTGATACCAGTTTCGTTAATGCTGTTGCCATTTGGTGTATACCAGTGTGCAGAAGTGACTTTAAGCATAGTATTATTGCTGAGAGTTAGCAAGCTTTGGACGACGCCTTTGCCATAAGTTTGAGTACCGACGATAGTGGCTTTGCCATAATCTTGTAATGCCCCAGCGACAATCTCAGAGGCCGAAGCAGTGCTGCCGTTTACTAGGACGATGGTCTTCATATCTTTGAGAATTGCCTTGCCGTGGTCGGCATAAGTGTTCTCACTTAAGCCACTGGACTTTTGGGTAACTACGTTTTCACCATCAATCCAGAGAGAAAGCAGGTCCTTAGCTGCGGAAACATAGCCACCACCGTTGTCGCGTAGATCCAAGATTACTTTTTTAATACCTTTATCTTCAAACTCAGCGGCCATTTTTTGGACCTCGGTGCCGGTATCATTGTCAAAGCGAGTGACCAAGATAATCGCAGTATCGTCATCGTAAGAGACATCAGCGGAAACATTATTGATCTTTTCGCGTGTAAGAGTGAATTCTTTTTCTTCATTGTCGCGTACGACAGTCAACTTGACCTCAGTGCCAGCTTCGCCGCGCAGCTTAGTCGCGATAGTTTCGGTATCTTCATCGTAAACTTCTTCATCGTCGATTTTGTAAATAATATCTCCAGCTAGGATTCCAGCTTCACGGGCAGGATTATCAGGAGTGGTACGAATGACTCGAATATAATTATCGCGCTCAGCAATCACCACGCCGATACCAGCGCCAACTTCGCCATGAAGATCGTCCTGGAATTCTTGAGCCTCCTCGGCAGTCATGTAAACTGTGTATTTATCACCAACCGCATCAACTAGACCAGCTTTTGCGCCTTCGACGATGGCATCCTTGTCGATATCACCATCATAATATTCGGTCAGCGTTGAATAAACTTCGTTAAGTGCGGACCAATCCATTTCGTTGCTAGAAGAATTGCCAATGCTAAGATATGGCGAAAACTTACTTGACAGAGATTGCCAGTTAAGTCCAACTATAAAACCTAAAATTAATACGATGGCACTACAAACGATAGCGCTACCAAGATTTACTTTTCTACCTTTCCACTCATTTCTACTCATATATTTAATTATAGCAAAAATTAATCAAAATGGATATAGTAATATTGCGAAGCTGGCACATTTACGCGGTAACCAAAGTCGGCGCGCGAGCCAGAAATCGAGCTGGAAGAGTTATTGTATTCAGAGAGGTCTATGGTACCGTCACTATTAACTCTTTCAATCCAGACGACGTGGCCGTAAGCACCACTTGTACTAACTCCAACGGTGTGGGCCTCTGGGGTGGAGTTATAGGTGTAGCCATGATTTTGAGCGGAGCTTCCCCAGTACATGGCATTACCCCAAGAGCTAATTGAAACACCCCAATATTCATAAGCTTTCCAGCCGGCGTAACTGGTACATTCGCAGATGTAACCACCATAAGCTAAGATGAATCTACCAGTGAAATACCAGTTTTCTTGTGGACAGCGAGATTGATAAGGGTAAGAGTTTTTGCCAGAAGCGACTACGCGACCACCACGGTTGGCGCGGGCGATTTCAGCGGCACGTTTGTCTTCCTCTTCCTTTTTGATTTTGAGAGCTTCTTCAGCCTCGGCAGCGTAACCGTCGGCGTCGTCCTGATATTGTTCCTTAAGGCGAGCTTGCTCAGCTTGGTTATTACTAATAATTTCTTGTTCTTTTTCTTGATCTTTGACAATCGTCTCAACTTCAAACTTTTTATCTTCGAGATCTTGCTTAGTTTCTTTAATCTCATTTGCAAAAATACCAAGCTGCTCCTCGGTAGTGGCGGCGCGCGCTTCCCTTTCGGCATAATCGGAAACGGTTTCGGCACTGGCCATGCGTAAAATTGGCTCGGAATCGGCAGCAGCCTCGAAGTAATTTTTTACCAAAACTTCAGCAAAGGCGGCTTGCTGGTCTTTTAATTTGGCGGAAGTTTCTTCGATTTCAGCGTTTAACTCTTCAAGCACTTGCACATTAGTGTCGATTTTAGCTTGCAAAACCTTAATTTCATTCTCTAATTGCGCAATCTTACCCTCAAGCGTGTCAACTTTTTCTTCGGCCTCGGCGGCGTTTTCTTGAGCTTCTTCAGCTGCTTTTTTGGCTTCAAGACAGCGCTCGGTCACACAATTGTCAGTAGCAGAGACAGAGGTGGAATAACTGTAAAAACTACCAAAAAGTAAAGTGGCCGCTAGAAAACAAATGAATGTATTCTTGAGAGCTTTCATGGCTTTATAATAGCATAAGCGGAATAAAAACGCAAGTTATTTCTTTAGATACTTATGGACTGCCATATGGGCGGAAATGGTGCCGATAATAACTCCGACAATGATAATGGCGGCGTAGACTAAAATAAGTTGTGATGATTCAAGCACTTGTTTAACATTCTCGATATTAACGCCGTATGATTCCAGCCCTGGCGCAACTGAACGATAGCCGATGTATCCAAGTGTGGCGGCGATGAGACCAGAAATGATGCCACACATTTGAGCTTCGATTAAGAATGGTCCACGAATAAATGGATTGTCGGCGCCGACTAGTTTCATCATGTAAATTTCTTCGCGCCGAGAGAAGATGGCCATGCGGATGGTGTTAAAAATAACTAAAACAGAGATGGCGAGGAAGACGGCGGTTAAAATTAAACCACTATATTTGGCGACGCGCGCCCAGCTGTTAATTTTCTGGATTTGAGAACGTTCAGAATCGTAAGTTGGAGGATTATCCGGATCGATGTTGTCGATAAAGTTTTGATCAGTTTCGACGATATTTTTGATGCTGGAAATGTCCTCAATGTCATAAACTTTGATGCGCATGATGGATTGCGCGGCGGAAAGAATGGCGGCCATCTGGTCTTCGTCTTCTAGGGCTGAGGCGATAGTTTCGTCCTCGGAGTATTTTTGGATGATCTTGGCAGTTTCATCGTTCGAGCTAGAAACTTCGGCAGACTTAACATTACTATCAGCACGCATGGTGCCAGCCATGGCGTCGAGAATTTCTTGGCTGGTGCCAGGTTTGAAATAGATGGTGAAATCGATTTTTTCGCGGATCGAATCAGCGGTTGACGAAAGAACGTCGGTGGCGACTACGGTGAAAAATAGACAAAGCAAAGTCATAGTCATAACTAAGATTGCGGCGATGGAAAGCCAAATATTGCGCGCAAAGCCTACGGCGCCATATTTTACCACGCGACGGCTAGTACGCAACTTATGTGAACTACCGTTTTTACTCATGGTTTTGAGGTTTTTCTTGGTGTTTTTAACTTCTTTTGGTGCGCGTTTGAGTTTTTTGGTTTTGGCCATTAAATTACCCTCCGATTAGTCATGCGGCGAGCTGGCTTAGTAGGTGTTGTATTTTTTACAACAGTTTTCTGGGCTGGTCGAGTGGTACGAGCTTGGGCGGTAGTACGCGGTTGTGTAACAGTTTGCGCTCCAGCTATTGGTCGAGCGATTGGGCGTGGCTGCTGAACCATGGTGGCAGTACGAATAACGGCGGGGCGACGAGCCACGGTGTCTGGGCGATCAAGCCGATAAATACCATTACTCTTTTGGTCGCTGATGATTTGACCGTCTTTTAATGTAATCACGCGTTTTTGCATATGGTTAACAATGTTTTCGTCGTGAGTAGTGACAAGCACAGTGGTACCAAAATCATTAATTTTTTGTAATAAATCAATAATTTCGCGCTTGGTCAAAGTATCAAGATTCCCTGTCGGCTCGTCTGCGATTAAGATTTTTGGCTGACGGGCAACTGAACGTGCAATTGCGACACGCTGGCGCTCGCCACCAGATAAGTGGCGCGGGAATTTTTTGGCTTTATCAGAAAGTTCAACTAGCTCAAGTACTTTTGGTACGGTCTTGTCAATTTCTTTATTGCTCATGCCAGCAATCTCTAGCGCGAAGGCAACATTTTCATAAACTGTACGATTTGGTAATAACTTGTAATCCTGGAAAACTACTCCGAGGCGACGACGATAATGTGGAATGTAGCGACGCTTGACGTAGTCAAGATCAATACCACCAACGATGATTTTTCCACCCTGAGGAACTTCTTCCTTAGTAATCATTTTAATCAAAGTCGACTTACCCGCCCCAGATTTACCGACCAAAAACACAAATTCGTTTGGTTCGATATGAAGAGAGACATGGTCTAGCGCAGGGCGCGCATCACCATTATAAGTTTTTGATACACGATCGAGTAATATCATACTTATATATTAGCATAAGCTTTAGCTTAATGCAAATTTTCTAAATATGATTCGATGAACGGTAACAGATTACCATCAAGAATTTTATCTACATTTGTGTCTTCGAATTTAGTGCGAGTATCTTTGACTAATTTATAGGGTTGCATGACATAATTGCGAATTTGTTGGCCCCAAGAAGCTGATTCGCCAGCACGCAGTTTATTGATCGACTCAGCTTGCTGCTCGAGTTGCAAACTAACAAGTTTACCTTTTAAAATTTCCATAGCCTTTTCGCGATTTTGTTGTTGAGAACGCTCGTTTTGGATGGCGACGACGGTATTGGTCGGGATATGGGTGATGCGCACGGCGGAATTAGTAGTATTGACGCCTTGGCCACCGTGGCCAGAAGAGTGGTAAGTGTCGATGCGTAAATCTTTTTCGTCGATTTCGATGTCATTATTAGCTTCGATTAATGGCAAAACTTCGACGAGTGCGAAAGAGGTTTGGCGCAGATTGTCGGCATTGAATGGACTTAGGCGAACTAAACGATGAACGCCGTGTTCGGATTTTAACATACCATAAGTATTAGTACCTTTAATTTCGTAAACGGCAGTTTTAATGCCAGCCTCTTCCCCGGTGACACGATCGAGCAAAGTGGTTTTAAAGTTTTGTTTTTCACAAAAACGAAGATACATACGTTCAAGCATACTCGCCCAATCCATTGCTTCGACGCCGCCAGCGCCAGAGGTGATGCGTAAAACCGCGTTAAAATGATCGTATTTTCCAGTGAATTTTAAGGATTTTTTAAGCTTTTCTAAGGTTTCGCTCATGCTTTGTAATTGAGTAGATATTTCTTCCTCGAGATCTTTTTCATCTAACTCGATCAATTCAGTAATATCCTCAACTTGCATTTTTAAAACTTTCCAATCATGAGTTTCATTGTCAAGTGCGGATAGTTCTTCGTGGACTTGTTTAGCGTGCTCGGGGTTAATCCAAATCGAAGGATCGGCAACTTCTTTTTCTAGCTCAGCAATTCTGGTGAGTTTTTCATCTAAATGAAGTTTTTGCCAAGCGGAATTTAAGTCCTGTGTAATTTGTTCGAGCTGTTTTTGCATGATTACGTATAATTATACAACAAAAAATAGCTTTACGCCAGGGATGTTTTGTGCTATAATAATTCTATCGGGGTGTGGCGCAGCTGGGAGCGCGCGGCGTTTGGGACGCTGAGGTCGCAGGTTCGAACCCTGTCACCCCGACCATACAACCTCCGAAAGGAGGATTTTTTTATCTGGGTGTGGCGCAGTTGGTAGCGCGCAGCGTTCGGGACGCTGAGGTCGTCGGTTCAAGTCCGATCACCCAGACCAGGATTTAATATGTTTGAAATTGATAAAAAATTACCAAATGGCTTGGGGCGAGCCGGCACAATCCATACTGCGCATGGCGATATAAAAACACCAGCTTTTATGTGTGTAGGGACAAAAGGCGAAGTGCGTTTTGTTAGCTTTGATGATTTGAAAAATTTAAACGCACAGGCGATGCTGTCGAATGGTTATCATTTACGCAAACAATCGCCAGAAATTGCTGAAAATGGTGGTTTGGCGACCTGGAGCGGTTGGGATGGACCAACTTTGACTGATTCAGGTGGTTTTCAGGTAATGTCTTTGGGTTCTGGTCTGGGAAAAGTGGTATCAATGGAACGCGAAAAAGGCGTGGTGAATACTGCACATAAGGAGCGTTTGGCGAAAGTTTCAGAAGATGGGGTGGATTTCACGGATCCGTTTACGGGTGAGCCGGAATTTATTGGACCGGAGGAATCGATGCAAATTCAGTGCCGGATTGGGGCGGATATTCACATGGCTTTTGACGAACTAACTTCACTAGCGGATACTTATGAATATAATATTGAGGCGATGGAACGAACGGAGCGTTGGGCGGAGCGAAGTCTGGCGGAACATTTGAAGCATCGAGATGATTTAGGTTACCGACAAATGTTATACGGAGTTTTACAAGGTGGCCGTTGGGAGGACTTACGGCGTAAAACTGCCCATAACTTAGCAGAAATGGCGGTCAATGGCGAAAAATTTGATGGTTTTGGGCTGGGTGGAGCATTTTTGAAAGAAGATTTGGGTGAAATTTTGAGATGGTGTAATGAAGAATTACCAGACGACAAACCACGGCACTTATTGGGGCTTTCTCATCCGGATGACATTTTTGTGGGGGCGACAATGGGGGCGGATACTTTTGATTGTGTGGCCCCAACCAGAGAGGCTAGACATGGTAAGATTTATACACAGTTTGGTGATATGAATTTGCGAAAGTTTATGGATTCAGAGCTAAAGATTGATAATGGTTGTGACTGTGCGACTTGTCGAGCGGGTTGGACCAGGGGTGATTTGCGAAAATTATGGAAATCTGGCGACGCTGAGAAAAAACGTCAATTTTACAACTTGGCATCGATTCATAATTTGCGATTTATTGTGCGTTTAACCGAGGAAATTCGTCAGAGCATTTTAGAAGACAATTTTGAAGATTTTCGTAAAACATTTTTGGAAAACTACTATCATAAAGCTTAAAAACGTGTTAAAATAGTAAAAAAAGGAGGTTGTATTATGTCGAAAGCGATTGAAGTTGACACAAAAACTTTTGTGAGATTCTGGCTGGTTGTGGCAGGAATTGCAGTTTTGGGTTTGTTTTTGTGGCGCGCTAGAATGGGGTTAATTTTAGTAGGACTTTCGATTTTCTTGGCAATCGCGATCCGCCCATTAGCAGATAAGATTGACCAGATCGACAAAACTCATCGCCGTAAAACTTTAACTTCGGTTTTGGCGGTAACTTTAGTGGTTGCATTAGTTGGGTTTATTATTGCGGTAATTGGGCCGATGATGGTGACTGAAACTGGCAAGTTTTTATCTTCAGCGCCAGAGACGATTCAGTCTTCGCTTGGCGGAGTGGAAGGTATTGATGAGTTTGGCAAAAAATTGGGAATCGATAACTTGTCTGGTGAAGTAGTGACTTTGGTGAAAAATTTCGCCTCAGGGTTTGTATCGAATATTTCTTCGACGGTAGTGACGAGTATTTCGACAATCGCAAATGTGGCGACTGGAGTGATTTTAGTGATCGTTTTGACGATTTTGTTTATGACGCAGGGGCCAGCACTTTTGAAGAGTTTTTGGAAAAGTGTGGCTGATAAAGATAGTAAAACTTCAGAGGTGATCCAGCGCATTATGATCAAAATTGCTGACGTGATTGCGAAATATATGACTGGACAAGTTTTGGTGGCGATTTTTGACGGCGTAGTGGTTGGTGTCGTGATTTGTATTTTGGCATTGATTTTTGGTTTTTCGGTTGGATTAGCTTTGCCATTATCACTTTTTGCAGCGATTTTCGTGTTGATTCCGATGTTTGGCCCGATCATCTCCTGTGCAATTATGACACTTTTGCTATTTTTCCAAAGTCCATGGGCGGGCATCGTATTCTTAATCTTTTACATTGCTTATCAGCAAGTTGAAAGCAACATTATCTCGCCAAAAGTTCAGGGTAATTCCCTCAATCTACCGAGTTTAGTGATTTTAGTAGCGGTGACGATTGGTATGTATATGTTCGGCCTGCTCGGTGCGATTATTTCTATCCCGATCGCTGGCATTATCAAAGTTTTGATTGAAGAATATCCAGAAATCAAGAAAATCAATAGTTAATAAAGTTTTTCGAGATCGAAATCTGAGTCCGGAACTTCAAACGGGAGTTCCGGATATTCAGATAATTTGAGATGATAGGCTTTGCGTAATTCAGCGATTTCACCAACACATTCAAATGGCTTCATGCGATGGTCAATGCCGAGCAACCCCTTAAAGTCATCAAATAATTGAGGGTTTTCAAAAAGTGATTGTCCGCCAAAAAGTCGATCGAGCTCGCTGCGTGTGACAAATGGCGCAAAAAGCAAGTAGGAATTGGCGCATTTGGCGCAGTTTCCACACCAAGAAAGTTTTTGATTATTATTTCCCTGTCCGTAATTGGCGATATTACAAGAACTGAATTGATCGTGATATTTTTCCCAACAATGTTTGACAAAAAGTTGGGCGATTTTGAGCTCAGAATATTGTCGGATCGGCGAGCCAATGGTAAAACTATCCGAAATGTAAGTTTTGACGTAGTCTTGTAAAAGTTTTTCAGCCTGTGCGGTTTTGGACCACTGATGATTAACTGGTAAATCGTCGATGAAGGTGTGTGGTTCGGCACCCTCGTGACCAATGGCAGCACAAACAGTGTTTTGGTGATTCAAAATAGCTTGGATAAGTGCAAGTGACTCAACGATGTAAGTGATCGGCACGTGACCATTGAGACCGTTGGACTTTTGGAGATTGGTAAGGTCGAGACGTCTGGTGGCGTGCTGAAGTGGCGCATTGAGATGGTCGAGTACGGCAGGATGAAAATCGCTGGAGCTAAGGTACCAAAAACTATGCGGGGTAGAACTGAGTAGCTCGGAAACTAATAGAGAGTCCTTGCCGCCCGATTGTAAACTGAGGGTGCCGGAAAAATCGGTGAGATTGTTGACTGGTTGGGGTTCGGGAGCATCTTCGCTAGTGGTAAAAATAGCGAGATCTTTGCGAGTGAGGTGATTTTCGAATGCAAATTGTGAAAGGCCTTCTTGATAAACAGTGGTGAAAAATTGCGCTTGGTCATGAGTGAGTTTGATAGTAGGATCTTCAAAAATGATTTTGCGGACGGGATGCGATTTGTAATAAGAGGTGCCCACAAAAATTGAGGCGAGAAAAAGTGTGCGATCGAGCAACTCGCGGTGGATGATAGAATCGGTTTTGACGAATTGGACGGTTTCGGTAAAAGTAATGTGATCTGGCCCTTCGTATGAAAAACTGGCGGTGAATGTTTTTTCGTCGAAATGAGGGGTTTTAATCAAAAATGCGTTGGACATTAGTTTAGCTCCTTGACTAAGTTTTGGAATTGTTGGCCACGATCTTCGAAGTTTTTAAACATGTCGAAGCTGGCTGAACCTGGCGACATTAAGACGATAGCGGTTTGATTATTGACTGTGGCGTATGCTTCGGCTAAAGTCTGGGCTTGGTGGACTGCCTCCTCCAACGAATCGGCGAGAATGAATTTTTCGGGGTCTTGATTGGCGCTGATTTGGGTGCGATTTTCGCCAATGAGGATGATTTTTTGGAGATTCGGCGCACTGGTAAGCCGATTTTTCATCTCAGTGAGGTCAAGGTGTCGATCTTTGCCACCGGCGATGAGAAAAGTTGGCTGGTTTTTGAAAGTCTCGATGGCGACATCCATGGCTGGAAAAGCAGAAGCATAATTATCGTCGTAGTATTTCACATGGTTTAACTCGCGCACGAATTGAATGCGGTGTGGCAATGGTTGAAAATTTTTGATTCCTTGGGCGAGTTGGTCAGCGAAGCGATCGAGAAAATCATCGAAATCGGTGACCTGACTCTGAGTGCGAAGGTACGCAAAAGTTAACAGTAGTGCGGCAATGGCGTTTTCGCGGTTATGTTCGCCTGGAACAGGGAGAAAATTGAGTAAGCTATTGACTTTTTCGCTATTTTGTGATATAATTGAAGGATAAGGTATTTTTTGGCTGATCACAGTTTCGGCCAATTTCTTCGAATCGCCGTCATCATAAAAAATGCAAAAATCATTGGGTTTTTGGTGTGCAATAATATTTTGCTTGGCGTGAAGATAATCGGAATAATCATCGTGCACATCGAGATGATCTGGACTGATGCGCAAAATCCCAGCCACGCGTGGGGAAATTGACAGATCCCAAAGCTGGAAACTCGAAAGTTCAAAAACTACCACGTCTTGGGGATTGATCTGGCTCAAGGCGTCGAGCGCGGGATTGCCGATGTTGCCAACCAGGTGGACTTTTGAACTTGCCGGTAAAACGGATCTCAGAAGAGACGCTGTAATTGAGCAAGTGGTCCCCTTCCCTTTGGTGCCGGTGACGCCAATAATTGGGCAAGGGCAATGCTCAAAAAAGTAGATGGTGCTGGAAGTCCAATGAGTTTTGATTTCTGGATGCGGATGAACGGATGGGGTGCGAAAGACAAGATCGAAATTTTCTAGATTAAATTGAACAACGTCTCGAGAATCAAATTGATCAAATATTTTAATTTCAGCTTGATTTTTGAAATAATTTTCGACACTTTTCCCTTCCTTCCCGTATCCTAAAATCGCTATTTTCATGTTATAATTATACCATTTTTTGTAAAAAAACGCTATAAGCGGAGCTTTTCGGCCAGTGAGTTGATGAGGGCTTTTTCGCAAGAGCCAACTGAGACAAAGCCACGGATACCGGAGCCGGCGAATTCGCGAGCTAGGTCGACGATGGATTGTTTGTCGATTGAGCGAATTAACTCCGGTACAAGGTTGTAATTTTCGATTTCGCCACTTAAGAAGTAACTTTCAGCATAGTAATCGGAGATTTGACCAACGGTTTGGGCGCCCATCTGGTAACGGCCTAACGCGTAAGATTTGGCACTATCGATATCTTCGTCGGAAATTTCGCCATTGAGGATTTTGACTAGCTCAGATTGGATGAGACTGAAGAGATCCTCGGCGTTTTCTAGGTTCACCTCGCCATCGAAGTCCCAAGATGAGTTATGGATCGAATTGGAGAGCGAACTGCCCATGCCATAAACAAGGCCGTTTTTGCGAGCCTGTCCGAAAATTTTACTATTCATGGTACCGTTTAAGATATGATTAAGACATTCCATAGTGCGAACTTCGGCGATATCAAGGCGGCGCGGGGTGACAAAACTGAAGCAAAAAGTGATATTACTGGCGTCTTTGCGACGAATCAGGATCGCATCAGAGGTGTGAAGTTCGTCGTTGGGGATTTTGAGACGTTTGCCAGGTTTTAATTCCCAACCTTCGAGCATCTTGATGATATGGTGTTTGCGGTGGCGGATGTTGCCAGCGATGATGAAACGCATATTATTAGCGGTGTGGGTGCGGCGGTAGTGCTCGCGGATGTCTTTTAGCTCGATATTATTGACGGTCTTGAGTCGCTCCTGGAGATCTGGTACATCTTCGCCGATGGCGGCTTGTAAACGTGGCCAAATCAAGCGCGTATAATCGTTCATATAACCAGTTAATTCGGCGCGCACGTTGCCTTTTTCGCTTTTTAGTTCTTCGTCGTTGAATTTTGGTGAAGTTATGGCGATACGTTTAAGATCGAGAATGCGTTCCCATTCGAAATCGGCGCACTCGGTTTCGTAACAAACTGAAAAATCGGAAGTCCAAGCGTTGTGATACGCGCCATTTTCGGTAAAAGTAGCCTCATAGGCTTGCTCGTCCTTGTATTTGCTATTGGCACCAAAACTGAGATGCTCAACAACGTGGGCAATCTCATGCAATTCGGGTTTTTTGGCATAACGCATGCCGGCGCGAAACTGAACTTTTGTGTTCATGACGCTAGCGCCAGGAATGTGGATCAACAAGCCTTTAGCACCATTTTTGAGAATGACGTGCTCGATTGAGTGTTTCATGACGTGCAGTTATTTGCGGCCTTTCTTCTTGTTCTGGCGAGCTTTTTTCTTGGCTTTGCGAGCGGCATTACGCTTTTCGTTAGAAGTTTTATTGACGCTGATTGGGCGACCACCCACGGTGCGGACTTGTTTGCCGGATGGTTTTTTCGAGAACTCTTTGTCGAGGTTTTTATTACCGCTACTAACTTCATTAACGCCTTTTTCGGTGGCGCTGTCAGCCATCTTGGTGAGCTCGGAATCGTATTCTTCTCCGTCGATCACATCAGTTTCCTCAGCTTCTTGGCGAGAAATCGAAAGTAAGATCTTCAAAACTTCTTCGCGCAAGTTCTTTTGGAGACCATCGAACAACTTCTGTGATTCAGAGCGATATTCCACTAATGGGTCGCGCTGACCGACCGAACGCCAGTGAATGCCTTCACGGAGATATTGCATATTTTCAAGATGTTGCATCCAGAGAGTATCAAGAACTTTTAGATAAACTTCGCGCTCGATTTTACGCATAACATCGGCGCCAAATTCAGCTTCTTTATTGGCGTAAGTTTCTTTTACAGCGATTAAGGCGAGGTGGGCGCGATCTTTTTCTTTGCGCATCAAACCAATTGTGTCGACTAAGTCTTCATCTAAGTCGAATACGCCCATGAACTCTTTCTTGAAGTTTTTATTAACTTTCGAGGAGAACATGGTAAGATCCTTAGTAGCATCACGCATCAAACGTTCAATTTCGCCTTGAATATTACCACCTTCGAGAATTTTGCGACGCATCGCGTAAACAACTTTACGGTGGCGATTAATAACGTTATCGTATTGAACCACATTTTTACGGGAATCAAAGTTAAAACCCTCAATGCGCTTTTGGGCAGCCTCAAGAGTTTTCGAGACGGATTTGGTCTGGATTGGCGTGTCTTCATCGACGCCGAGGCGAGCCATAATGTGTGCGATGCGATCACCCTGGAAAATACGCATTAAATCATCTTCGCAAGAGACGAAGAACTGTGTGGTGCCCGGATCGCCCTGACGTCCACCACGGCCACGGAGCTGGTTATCGACGCGACGCGAATCATGACGCTCGGAGCCGATCACGACGAGGCCACCGAGTTTTTTAACTTCGTCGGTTAATTTAATATCGGTACCACGGCCAGCCATATTGGTCGCCAAAGTAACAGCGCCTTTTTCGCCAGCCTTAGCGATGATGGTGGCTTCGTGCTCGTTATTTTTTGCGTTTAAGATTTGATACGGAATTTTAGCTTTGTCAAGATAAGTTGCAATTAACTCATTTTTAACGATTGAGGCGGAGCCAATCAAAACTGGCTGGCCCTTTTCGTGATATTTTTCGACTTCTTTGACGATGGCGCGGAGTTTGCCGGCTTCAGTACTATAGATAAGATCGTCTTTATCGACGCGTTGAATTTTGCGGTTAGGTGGAATTTGGATAACGTCAAGTGCATAGATTTGTTGGAACTCTTCAGCTTCGGTGAAGGCGGTACCAGTCATACCGGAGAGTTTACGATAGAGACGGAAGTAATTTTGGAATGAGATAGTGGCCAAAGTCATGGACTCTTCCTTTACCTGGACACCTTCCTTAGCTTCGATGGCCTGGTGAAGCCCCTCATTATAACGGCGACCCTGCATGAGACGACCGGTGTTAGCGTCGACGATGATCACTTCGCCGGAGTTGGTCACAACATAATCTTTATCGCGCTTGAAAACAACTTGGGCGCGCAACGCTTGATCCATGTGATAAACCAACCGAGTATTGTCTACAGAGTATAAATTGTCGATTCCGAGTAATTTTTGGACTTTATCAACGCCTTCATCAGTTAAAGTGACGGAACGGTGTTTTTCGTCTTGAACGTAATCATTTTCACCGAGTTGCGCGGCAATTTTGGCGAATTGATAATAACTTTCTGGATTATCACCGGCTGGTGCAGAGATGATTAATGGCGTGCGAGCTTCATCGATTAAGATTGAGTCGACCTCGTCAACGATGGCAAAATTAAGCTCGCGCTGGCGGAGGAATTTACTTTCGGAGACCATATTGTCACGCAGATAATCAAAACCAAACTCATTATTAGTTCCATAAGTAACATCGGCGGCGTAAGCCTCTTTGCGGGTGCAAGGCTTGAGGTGGCGGAAGCGTTCATCTTCGTGTTCCTCGTTTTCGTATTCTTTATCGTAAATAAATGAAGCGTTGTTAATAATTACACCGACAGTGAGGCCAAGAAAGTCAAAAACTGGGCCGTTCCAACCAGCGTCACGCTGAGCAAGATAATCGTTAACAGTGACCACGTGGACACCGCGACCGGTTAAACCGTTTAAATAAGATGGTAAAAGTGCGACCAAAGTTTTACCTTCACCAGTTTTCATCTCGGCAACATTTCCCTCATGGAGCGCAATACCGCCAACCATCTGAACATCAAAATGGCGCATACCAAGTACGCGGTTAGTAGCTTCACGTACAACTGCAAAAGCATCTGGTAAAATCTGATTCATAGCAGCTTCAATGTCAACGCCATGTGAGAAATGGCGGAACTTTTTCGACTTTTCACCCTTAGTTTTGTCGGAGCTCAGCTCAGCGCTTTCTTCAAGCGTTTCAGGGGTAATTTTAGCCGATTTAGACTTTTTGAGCTTGGTTTGAGCGATTTTTGACTGCTCCTTTTTAGTTAATTCTTCCAACTTTTCTTTCAAGATTTTAGTCTGCCCAGCAAGCTCTTCATCTGACATTGCTTGATATTTTGGTTCGAGCTTGTTGATTTCAAGCACGCGCTTATAGATGCGGCGTAAAGTTTTCTTCTGCGCATCGCCAAAAATACCCTGGAGAAACTTCTCCATTGCGGTTTTATCGGCTAACTTATCTGAAGGAGCCTTTTCTTTTACCTTCTTTGGAGCCTTTTTTAGTAGTTTGTGATCAGTTTTTACCTTCTTGGATGCCTTCTTGTTCTGGTCGCGGGAAATTTTCTTTGCCATGATTAACCTCGTTTAAAGAATTTTTTAATAGGATTTTTGCGAAGATGCGGGGTGGTTTCGAGCTTAAAGCGTCGAATTTGGCCCATCATTTTTGCCTCAATTATATCAACGCCTGCGAAAACATTAGTTGACTCATCTTTTGCAGCAATAACTTTGCCACCAGGGATTTCCATCGCAGCGGAAAGCTCGTACTTATTGCCATGAGCACGATCTACCTCTGTAACAACTAATTTGACGATGACGTCTTTTTTATAACCGCGTGGCAAGTAACGATCAAGCTTGCCGAGGCGCTTGGTCGCATATTTGCGAAAGCTGTCGGCTGGTTTATAGTTGCTACCACTAATTTCTATTTTCTCTATCATAAAAACTCCTTTGTTCTCTATATTATATTATAATTCCTCGCGACTAGCAAGATATGGTTTCAAAACTTCAGGAACTTTTAATTTTCCATTCTCAGTGGCGTAATTTTCGATTACGGCAACCATAGTACGAGCCAAAGAAATAGCAGTTCCATTTAAGGTATGAACAGTTTCGATTGTGCCATCTTTGCGGCGTACGCGAATATTAAGGCTTTTAGCTTGAAAATCGGTACAGTTAGAGCAAGAAGTTAACTCGCGGTATTTTTGATCAACTGGGGACCAGTATTCGATATCGTATTTTTTGGCGGCTGGAGCACCCAAATCGCCGGCAGCGATGTTAATAATGCGATATGGAATATTGAGAGCTTGCCAAATCTCTTCTTCGATTTCGCGGATTTTTTCGTGAATATCTTTGCTTTGCTCTGGTAAGCAGAAGGCGTACATTTCGAGCTTATTAAACTGGTGGACACGGAAAAGCCCACGGGTATGTTTACCATAAGCACCAGCTTCCTTGCGGAAACAAGCGGAAAAACCAGCGTAAAACAATGGTAAATCTTTTTCTTCGAGAATTTCATCCATGTGATAACCGGTTAGTGGCATTTCGGCGGTGGCAATCATGCAAAGGTCCTCGCCTTCGATGAAGTATTCGTCAGACTGATCAGAGGTGCGTGGCGCAAAACCAACGCCTTCGAGGACTTTACTGGAAACCATATCTGGAACATCCATCAGAGTAAAACCATGCTCGATAATCTTAGAAATGCCGAATTGGACCAAGGCGTTTTCAAGTAAGGCAAGCTCACCTTTAAGATAATAAAACTTTGCACCGGCCACTTTGGCACCGCGTTCAAAATCGACCCAATCGCGAGAAACGGCGTAATCTAGATGGTCAACGCCAGAGGTCTTTTTCTCGCCCCAAGCCTTGATTTCGACAGAATCTTCTTCCCCGCCCAGAGGAACATCGTCAAAAATAATGTTTGGAATAGTTTTGACGGCTTGGTTTAAGTTGTTTTCAGCCTCAGAAAGTTGTTTTTCGAGATCGGAAAGTTCTTGTTTAATTTGCTTACCTTGATCAATTAAGTCTTGAGAAGGTTTGCCACCTTTCATTTGCGCAGTAACGTCATTGCGCGCCTTGCGTTTTTCTTCAACTACCTTGAGAATTGACTTGCGCTCGTCGTCGAGTTTGAGTACGGCATCGACGTCGACCTTATAGCCTTTTTCCTTGGCAGATTTTTTAACTAACTCTAAATTATTGCGGATAAAATTAACATCTAACATAGCTTAATTATATCATATTTTACCAGCCGCCGCCACCCCCGCCGCCGCCTCCACCGCCGGAGAATCCACCGCCACCGCTGCCGCTACTGGAAGAACTGCTGCTGAAGCTACCGTCTGAACTTTCGTGGTAATAAACGGCTGAATTGATGGATGATGAGACAGAGTGAGAGATGATGGAAAATGTGGCAATATCAGTAAAATTCACGTCGTCGCACCAGTTTGGCGAAGAGACCTCGTTGAGATTATAGTAACGATTGAGCTCTTTCATCCAGGACTTTTCTAGTCCGAAAAGTGCAGCATAAGGTAAAAGTTTTTCGTAAAGTTTGACAACTCCTTCTGGTGAGGTGTCGGCGCCGTCGACTGATTGCAAAACAGCTAAACGATCGGCCTCGGCGAGCTGGATGTATTCTTTGAGGCCGTCGAGGTAGATTGAGGCTTCGAGGCCCTTTTTAGTGTAACGATCATATTTGGAAGGATAATCGGCTAGACAGATAGAAGTGATGATGGCAATGATCGGAAATTGTAAAGTGAGGCGCGGGAGAATCCAATCGCCAATCAGGTCACCAGTAAAATTGAATTCTTGCAAGAATTCGTTAGTGATCATGTCTGGATCAAATATGACGCATAGCAAGAACATTAATAGCACAACAATAAGCGGTGAAAATGCAACTAAAAGAAAGGTGTAGAGAAAAATTTGCGATGTGATTGATGGGTTGTGAGAATCGGATTTGCGGGCATATGTTTCAAGATAACCTTTTTCCAAGAGATCGGTGCAGGCGTGGGAATAATAACTTTTATTGAGTGATGATAGATGGGACGTACTGCGACGTTTTTTGATTTCGATTTTATCCCCTGCTTTGACCTGTCCGCCTCCGTCGAGAATTCGAAGAAGATATTTTTGTGAGTCGGTAATTCCGTCTAATTTATTGACTTCAATAATGATAGTTGGAGATCCAAGGAAATGTTTTGGCTCGATCTTTTTAATGGTGATGTAGCCAGAAATGGCTAGTTCGAGCAAGGTGGCAACGTGCGGATCTTTGGTATCTTTTAGATAGATTTCTCTGGCTTCGGCGACGGTTAGATCCTTGATCGGCGTGTATTCTGGCTTGACGAAAAGTGATTTGTAATACGACTTTTTATCGCGACGTTTCGCACGATCTTTGGCGCGTTTTTTATATGAGTGAATACTGCCGTAAAGAATCAACCCTGAAATGGCGGCTGAAATGAGAAAGGTAATAACTAGAGCAAAGTTTGGTTCTAGTGGCGGGATAGCGAAGGTGTCGGCATCGAAATTAACTGCGAAAGTGAGGTTTTCGAACCGATCAAGTTCGGAAGTCTCAAAAGTGATAGTTTGATCGGATTCGGATTTGGCAATTTCGCAACGGTCCTGGCCTTTTTCACCATATCTGCCAACGTAACAATAAATTTCATCGGTGTCGATTTTATCGTAATAATCACCGAGGTGGAGCGTGGCGGTGAGTTCTTCAAATTCTTGTGGCCAGTCAGTACCGTTGGTATCCCAATAAATTTGCTGATACGAGCCATCTGTACTATCTTCAAATTCCGTGATGACGTTGATGAACTCGTACTCGAGAGTGTAGACTTGGGTGCCGTGGACGTACTCGTCGGCGTCGCCAATGCGAACGTAAAAATAATCGCTCTTTTTGCTAGTGGTATAAGGCTCAGATGCGCCATTGCGCTTGACCGAGAGGCTTTGAAGGTTTTTAAGTGTGACATTTTTGCCACCCTGGTTAGTGAACGGGATTTCGCGTTCGATGCCGTGATTTTGATCTTCATCTGGGAAGACTGCGGTGAGGGTTTCAACGACCTTTAGCGTAGTGCCAGAGTCGGATCCTTCGAGGTAGTAGTCAAAATCGGCCGACTCAAAGTAAAAATCTTGAGCTGAAGCCGAAACAGGGGTGGATCCAGCCATGAAAAGCACCACTGAAAGCATAAGCGCTTGACAAAAACGCTTAAGTATGCTATAATTAGATAATTGGGCCATTTTTTCTCCTTAGTTTTCTCAATTATATCATAGATTTTCATGTTTTGTGTGATATAATTTAAGCATAAGGAGAATACAAATGGCAAATAAAGTAATGATTGTGGGGACTGGCAATGTGGGGGCTTCAATTGGTTATTGTTTGGTAAATCAGCGCACGGCGGTGAACGAGCTGGTATTGGTTGATATTAATAAGGCGGACGCTGAGGGTGAGGCGATGGACTTGAATGATGCGATGGCGGTGGCGCCAGCGTCGATGAAGGTTTCGGCCGGGGGTTATGCAGATGCGGGCGATTGTGATATCGTGGTAATCACGGCGGGTGTGCCTCAGAAAGCTGGTGGTGAAACGCGCATGGAACTTTTGCAGCGCAACGCGGACATTTTTAAGCCGATGATTAGTGAGATTATGGCGAGCGGGTTTAATGGGATTTTTGTAGTCGTGAGTAATCCGATGGATGTGTTGACTTATTTGACTTGGCGTTATTCTGGCCTGCCGAGTGAGCAAGTGATTGGTTCGGGGACGATTTTGGATTCGTCGCGTTTGCGCCATCGCATTGCGGAGCGGCTGAATGTGCATCCTAAGTCGGTGCACGCGTTCCAGGTGGGCGAGCATGGCGACACGGAGTTTGCGTTGTGGTCTTCGGCAACCTTGGGCGGGCAGTCGCTAGATAAATTGATCGACGCAAAGGCGCGTCAAGAGATCGAGGATTATGCTAAGAATGAAGCCTATGATATTATCAATAAAAAGGGCGCGACTTATTATGGGATTGGTGCCTGTGTGGCGAAAATTATCAATTGTATTTTATCCGATGAGCGTCGGGTGTTAGCGATTTCGTCGTATGATGATTTTGGTAAAGTTTACAATGGTTTTCCGACGATTTTGGGGCGCCACGGTGTGATTCGTCGTTTGGATATCAAAATGACGGAAAAAGAAGGTGTGAAATTCCAAAAGTCAATTAATGCACTAAAAGCGGCGATTGACTCGGTAAAAGATTAGTCTTTAGACTTGATAATTGGAAATGGAACGGCTTCTCGGCCAGAAACGCCTTCGAGGAGCCAGAAATTTCGCTCGGAATTACCCCAGCCGAAAGCTGGTGGCATGCCATATTCGAGCATTTCTACGAAATCCATATCAAGCATTTGCGCTTCGGCGTCGCCAGCGTCACGCATGGCTTGCTGTTCTTGGAAGCGTTTGAGCTGATCAAGCGGATCATTCAACTCGGAATAGCCGTTCCCCATCTCTGTGCCGGCGATGATTGGGTGGACGCGTTGAGTGACTAGTGGATTTTCTGGTAATTGCTTAGCGAGTGGCGAAAGTGCCAATGGTTCATGGATTAGCCAGAATGGACCAGCGGAAGTTTTGCGAATGATTTTCCAGAGGTGGTCAAGTGCGCGAGGTGGAGTTATTGTAGATTTGTCAACTGCTACACCATTTTTTTCTAAAATGTCAATGATGGCATCAAGATCGGGATTGAAGGCATCGACGCCGAATTTTTCTTGCAAGATATCAGCGTATTTGATGCGTGGCCACTTTTGATCGAGATTAATGTCGAATCCGCTAACATGAAATTCGAGTGTACCCCAAGTTTCCTTAGCGACATATTTTAACATTTCTTCATAAAAATCCATGCCAGATTCATAATCTTCGTAGGCGGCATAGGCCTCAAAAGCGATATGCTCTGGGAGATGTTCATCGTCAACGCCTTCATTACGGAAGCGTGGGCCAATATCGTAAACTTTTTCAAAGCCAGCGCCGAGCAAACGCTTAAGCGGAAGTTCCTGAGAAATGCGTAGATAAAAATCTTCGTCGAGTGCGTCCATGTGGGTGACGAATGGATTAGCGTCCGCGCCGCCAGTAGTATGCTCAAGCACAGGGGTGTTGATCTCGATAAAACCATGGGAATTCATAAAATCACGTGTAGCTTGCCAGAACTTACTACGGCGCACCATGCGTTCGCGTACGTCGAGATTGACATTCATGTCGACATAACGACGGCGATAACGCTCTTCTTTGTTGGTAAAACCATCGCGACCAGGTAATGGGCGCAGAGTTTTGGTTAGTAAACGGACAAAGTTGGAGAAAACGGATAATTCCCCAGTCTGGGACTTGCCAACGACGCCGGTGGCTTCGACAAAATCGCCGGTATCGAGCAATTTGGTATTTTTGGCGTTGATTAAGGATTGATCAGCGGATGGATCGAGTTCTTCTTGTTTCATGAAGATCTGGACTTCGCCGGAATAATCACGAATTTTAATAAAGCAAAGTTTGCCAAAACTGCGAATGGCGGTGATGCGGCCGGTAATTGTGACAGTTTTGCCATCAAAATCATCAAAATGATCAAGAATCTGCTTAATTTCGGTATCACGATGAGTTTTTGAAGGATACGGATCAATCCCGCGTTCGCGGATTTGAGCGAGTTTTTTTAATCTTTCATCACGATAATCAGCTAATGTAACCATATATATATTATATCATATTTTTCGGAAAACGTCGATGGTTAGTTTAATTCGACGATTTTGCCTTTGTTGCCGTTTGGCAATTCGAATTCATCACCAGCTTTGCGGCCAAGCAAGGCCTTGCCGATTGGCGATTCGTTGGAAATTTTGCCATTAAGCGGATCAGCTTCAACTGGGCCGACTAGCGAATAAGTGGTAGTTTTGCCAGCGAGCTTGATGGTGACCGTGGAGCCGATTCCGACTGTGCTACGAGCGGAATTACGGATAATTTTAGCATTTTTTAAGATGTCTTCAATTTCTAAAATGCGATTCTCAACGGTTTTCTGCTCAGCGCGAGCGGAGCTATATTCTTCATTTTCGGATAAATCACCAAAAGAGCGTGCGGTAGCAATACGTTCAGCGATGGCTGGGCGTTGTGCGACCAACTCTTTTAATTCGTTTTCGAGGTCGATCTTACCCTGTTTGGTTAGGTTTACAGTCTTTTTCATAATGAGTATATTACACTAGTTCGTTGAAAAAATCAAGTGGAACAAGTTTATTTTCGCCAGATTTGCGATCGGTAATCTCGATAGAATCTTTTTCGAGAGTTTTGTCAGAGATAACGATGCGGATTGGAATACCCATGAGATCGGCATCGGCGAACTTTTGGCCTGGGCGAACGTCGCGATCGTCCAAAATACACTTTTCTGGCGCGTTGGCGTGAAACTTCTCAGCAATTTCAATGGCGCGGTCGCCGATTGGAACGATGTAATATTGGTATGGCGCGATATTTTCTGGCCAAACGAGGCCTTTTTCGTCGGCAAATTTTTCGACGATGACGCCCATAACACGGGAAACGCCGATGCCGTATGACCCCATAAAGACAGTTTTGCGCTCGCCCTCGGCATCATTGTAAACTAAGTCGAGTGGATCGGAATATTTGTATTTCAAAGTAAAAATATTGCCAACTTCGGCAGCTTTGGCGGATTCAAGCTCGTCGATTTTGACGCCGAGATCTTCCAAGACTTCGTTATTTAAAACTTCTTCGTTTAAGACGACGGATTTGTCAGCATTGAAATAAATTGTGTCCTCGCCGACTGGAATGATGGTCTGGAATTCGTGGCTATATTTGCTAAAAACGCCACCAGATGCAAAAGTTTGATAAGTGCAATCGCCCAAGCCGAGGCGTTCATAAATTTTCATGTAAGCTTTTTCGACCTGATGATAAAATTCGTCGTGAGACTTTTCATCGGCTGAAAAACTGTATAAATCTTTCATTAAAAATTCGCGCGTGCGCAAAATGCCAGACTTGGCGCGCAATTCGTTGCGGAACTTGTTTTGGAACTGATAAACGTAAACCGGGAGATCTTTATAACTGGAGATGTATTTGGTCATCAGATTAGTGACTGGCTCTTCATGGGTTGGTGCTAAGCCAAGTTCACCACCAGCGGTCAACTCAGTTTTGAACCAAATATCCATTTTATCGGAGTTCCAGCGTTCAGACTTTTGCCATGGTTCAGGATTTTGCAAAGCAGTTAATTGCAATTCTTCGCATCCGATGGCATTTAATTCTTCACGAATGATATTTTTAATTTTTTCGAGAGTTTTAAGGCCGAGTGGCAAAAAATCGTAAACTCCAGCCATCTCTTTATTAATGTAGCCCGCGCGAATTAAAAGAGCGGCACTTTTAGCAGTTTCGTCTTTGCTAACTTCACGAAAAGTTTTTACGAATGATTTAGACAGTTTCATATCTATAATTATATCATAATATAGAGGATATAGAAAGCAATAAAGTTTTTCAACATATGCATAAGTATGCCAGCATAGATAGTGCCAGTGATTTCGCGGGCGCCGCAAAGCACTAGACTAAGTGCGAAAACATTGACGCCGACATTCCATTGGCCATGCATGACGCCGAATAAAATGGAGGTGAGAAGCATGGCGGTGACAAGCGAAAGACGACTGCGTAATTTGCCGTAGAGCCAGCCGCGGAAAATAAGTTCTTCAGCGATTGGTGCGATTACAACTAGGGCGATAAATGCGATAATGCGATCAGTGCCGAATAAATAAGTGCTAAAACCGGTATCTTGGGATTGTTCGAGGTCGAACCAGCTGAATAACTGAGTAAAAATGACAGTGATGACGGTTGCGATGATATAATAAATAATTATTCCGACTGGGGCGAGAAAAATATCGGTCCAGGTTGGTAATTCGGTAAGACCAAGATGTTCGCGGTCTGGTGGGGTAAAAATATCTTTTAGATCTTCAGCTGCGGAACTTTTGGCTTTGACTAGAACTTTTTTGATTAAGAGCAGGGGTAAAAAGTCTAAAATTAGAAAAGCGACGATATAAATAATGGCTTGGAAAATGGTCATGCCGACGGTGGTCTGGACTTCTTCTTTGAAAAGTCTTACGGCGATAAAACCATTGATCCAGCCGGAAATTTTCAATGCCGCTACCGTCCAGCCACAAAACAAAAGTCCGACCAAAAAGTTTTTGAGCCACCCTAAATCTTTGCGTCGGCGAGATCGAGGCTCAGCCATTATTTAAATAACCTCAAAACGTCTAGAACAGTAATAATGACGATTAAGGCAAGTAGAAAAATGAATGCGCGAGAAACGATTTTTTCTTCGGTCTCCTTTTTAAGGGTGTGGCCACGCATGCGTGCAATAGCGATCATAAACCAACGGCCACCATCGAGGGCTGGAATTGGTAAAACGTTCATACAAGCGAGTGAGATTGAGATGATGGCAGCGAGGAAGGCAAGATTAGAAAAACCGGCGGAGGCGAAGGCTGGGAATAAGATGCCAATAATGCCAACTGGGCCAGAAACTGAGTCGCCAACTTCACTGATAGTTTCGCGACCTTCGGTACGAGTTTGGTCGTTGCTGCTGAATTGTGAAGCGATGCCAGTGCATAAGTTATAGACCATCTCGCCAAGACCACGGAAAGTTTCGCCAGTGAGCTGAATAGTGGTGACGGCGCCAACGATTGGGGCAGACCAGGTTGAATAATAGAGAGCTTGACCAGTGGCGTTCATAGAAATGCCGAGCTGGTAGGTGTCGTCTTTATCATTTAGGGCGATTTTAAGTGTTTTTTCTTCCCCGTTACGATTGACGTGATAAGTGACAGTTTCGCCAGCGTGCTCAAGATTGTAAAGAATCAGATCTTCGGAACTATTCACGGTGTATTCGCCGGAACCGCTGGTAATATTTGTAATCAAATCGCCAGCTTTAAGCCCGCCAGCTTCAGCTGGAGTATCTTCCATAACTTCACCAACTTCAACTGGGTAGCCAACAACTCGCGTATCGGATTCAATGAAAAATTGATTGCTGATAAAACGTGGCATGCCAACGACGGCTAAAATCGTAAGTAGAATAAAGGCCACAATCCAGTTTCCGAGTACGCCGCCAAAGAGAATTTTGGTTTTTTGCCAGAAAGTAGTGGCGCCAAAAGTACCTTTTTTCGTGTCGGCATCCGATTCACCGTCCATGGCACAAAAACCACCAATTGGAAGCCAGTTGATCGAGAAAACTAGAGTTTTTTGGGGTTTACTCCATTCAGATTTGTCCAATTTGAGCCACTTTTTAGGGCGCCCCTCATCGAATTTTTTACCAGATTTCTTGGCTTTTTGGCGTTTTTCTTGCCATTTAACATATTCCGGATTTTTAAGCCAAGCTTTGGCACGCGGTGGAAAACCAATGCCAAATTCATTTACCTTGACGCCAGATTTGATCGCCATCAGATAGTGACCGAATTCGTGTGCGACCACTAAAAAAGTTAAAACTAATAAACCAATAATAATTCCGATAATTGTTTGCATATAAAAATATTATATCACACTAAGCTTAAATCTTCATGATTTCTGCTTCTTTTGTCTTGTATTCGGCGTCGATTTTATCGGTGAATTCTTTAGTTAAATCGTCAATTTCTTTTTCGGCGCGTTTGCGAACATCTTCAGAGAGATCTTTGTCGGCTTTGATTTCTTTGCGAGCATCCTCACGACAGTTACGAATAGCAACTTTAGCGTCTTCGGATTTTTCGGAGGCGGTTTTAGCGATTTCGCGACGGCGCTCCTCGGTTAGTGGTGGGATTGGAACGCGAACGACGCGGCCATCATCGGATGGATTAAGGCCGAGCGTAGAATCGGCGCGAATAGCAGAAGAAATACTCTGAATGGTGCTTGGATCAAATGGGGTGATCAAAAGCATGGTAGCATCGGCGGCGGTGACGTTGGCGACCTGATTTAATGGCATCCATTGCCCATAAGCTTCAACTTTGACGCCGGCAACCATGTCTGGGTGTGCGCGGCTAGTGCGAATTTTTTTCAAATCTTCGCGGAAACGGTCCAAAACTGTTTCCATTTTTTTGCGATCTTCGGTTGTATCGAACATATAAAACTCCAGTTATTTCCTCTATTATATCACAATAATTTTGTGGCGAGAAGTTAAACCGCGCTCAATTTTAATACTAGTTTTGGGAATTTTAAAATGCTTAGCCAAAGCATCAATTACGGCTTTGTTAGCTTCCCCGCCATGAGGGTGTTTTGTAGTATAAACCACAATCTCGGAGGGGTTAACCTCCGAGACTAGGTTTTTTGAACTGCCAGGTTTAACGGTGACAGAATATTTCATTATTCGACTACACCGAGCTCAATGCGCTTAAACTGCTTAACGGTGATGTTTTCACCAGTTTTAGCGATGGAATCCTTGATGAATTCGGCGACAGTCTTTGAATCATCCAAGATATATGGTTGATCCAAGAGAATCTTGTCGGCAAAAGCTTTTTTCATTTGGCCTTCGATGATTTGGTCTTTCATTTTTTCTGGACCCTTGAAGTTATCTTCAAGTTCTTTTTGCTTCTTCTCTTTGACGTCGGCTGGGATATCGTCAGCAGAAACGTAAAGTGGACTCATGGAAGCGACTTGCATAGCGATTTTGTGGGCAAGATCCTTAAATTCATCGGTTTTAGCGACGAAACTGGTCTCGCAGTTAACTTCGACGATGGCGCCAATGCGACCGTCGTGAATGTAAGCATCGATAATCCCCTCACGGGTTTCGCGATCACCACGCTTTTCGGCCTTGGTCAAACCTTTTTTGCGCATAGCGTCGAGCGCTTTGTCAAAATCGCCGTCGGCTTCAACGAGGGCCTTCTTAGCGTCAGTCAAGCCTACGCCAGAGAGCTCTTTTAATTTTTTGATGCTTTCAATGGTAATTTCTGCCATTTTTCCTCCTTATTTAGTTGACTTTTTTGCCATCGCGGTGGCTTTTGGTGCAGTTTCAGCTGGTTTTTCGACCTTAGCTGGCTTTGCATTTTTGATTACATCAGTGACGTAACTCAAAAGTAAAGATGTAGCTTTGACAGAATCATCGTTAGCTGGGATAACGTAATCGATGTCGGTTGGATCAATGTTGGTATCAGTGAAAGCGAAAACTGGGATGTGAAGAGTCTTAGCTTCTTTAATTGCGTTCTTGTCGGTGCAAGCGTCAACCACGATCAAAGCGGCTGGCTGTTCGGTCATATCCTCGATGCCACCGTAGCGCTCCTTCAAAGTGTCGATTTCCTCTTGGAAACGTTGAACTTCGAGCTTAGAATAGCGATTTTCGAGCTCGCCAGAATTCATACGGCGCTCGAGATCCTTCATTTTCTTGACCTGTTTGTTTACGGTTTCGACATTAGTCAAAGTACCGCCAACCCAACGCACGGTGACGTATGGCATGTTCACAGACTCGGCTGCTTCCTTGACAGGTTCTTTAAGTTGTTTCTTGGTACCAACGAAGAGTACTTTTTTACCGTTTTCGACCATTTTGGCGATCATTGGTAAATATTCATCGAGAGCTTCAACAGTTTTCTCGAGGTTGATAATGTGTGCGCCATTGCGGCGACTATGGATGTATGGAGCCATCTTTGGGTGCCAACGGCTAGTCTTGTGGCCGAAGTGAACACCGGCTTCAAGCATGGCTTTCATGTCGTATTTCTCAGACATATTTTCCTTTCCCTTCACCCCGTACTTTTTATCAGGAAAACTTACGGAGTTGTTTCATTAAATAATATTATCCTTTAATTATATCACACTTTTGCAAAAAAGTCCAGACTAATGGAAAAAAATGATGACCAATAGAGAAGCTACGCCAAAAATCCAGCCAGCAATCATTGAACGAGTATTGTACGGATGGGGGTTGAGCACGCGAATAATGGTGGCGGCTACTGCAAAACCGATGCAGGCGATACGAGCAAGCATAGAGATGGTGTTGATGCGGCCAACGATGGTCAGCGCGAGTGTAAAACCGGCGACGCTGCCTAGCTCCGTGCTACCAGATAACTGTTTAAAAACGAAGTTGATAATGGTGATGACGATGCAGACGATGGTGGTATAACAGAAGGCACGAGTGATGCCGTTGCGAATGACAAGAGGCTCCTTGTAATTGCTGCCGCTACTTTGTTGAGGCGGTTGTTGTGGCGGCGGAATGGTGCCTTGCATTGGCGGAGGGCCGACAAAGATATTGTTATTATTATCCATAAGCACATTATAGCACAAAAAAATAACCCCTAAAAGGGGTTATTTGGTTATTTATCAGCTTTTTCGGCTTTTTTCTGAGCTTCTTTCTCAGCTTTCTTGACCTTGTTGCCAAGAGAAGCCTTGAGGGCGGCAGCCTTAGCGGCGCGAGCCTTGAAGCGATCGACGCGACCTTCAGTATCGATGATTTTCTCTTCACCAGTGAAGAATGGGTGTGATGCTGAAGAAATCTGAACCTTGACTAATGGATATTCATTGCCATCTTGCCATTTAATGGTTTCGTCGCTTTTAGCGGTGGATTTTGTCAAAAACGAAAAACCAGCGGATTCGTCAGAAAAAACCACAAAACGATAATCTTTAGGGTGTAATTCTTTTTTACTCATAACTTGTGGATTATTATAGCAATTTTTTGGCAAATTGTAAAGGGTTTTTGCAGAAAATTGTCAAATTTCGACTACGAGGATAAAATCATTGGTGTGCATAAGTCGTAAATTGGCGTTTTCCAGATAAGTTTTGATAGCTTGATGTTGGGACGGGTCGGCTTCTAATAAGAGGTAGCCCTCTGGAACTTTGCGATTAATGTCGTCAATTAAGTCAAAAATCAGTTTTAAGCCGTGATTTTCCGCATAAAGTGCGATTTCGGGCTCGAATTTGAGATTTTCAGAGGTCCAATCCCAATCTCGGTCGACGTATGGGAGATTAGCGGTAATAATAATCGGGCCAACTTCAGGGATGCCTTGGTCAAAAACTTCGAGTAAATCGGATTCGAAAAAGCGGGTTTGGGTACCCAAGCGATCGGCGTTTTGCTCGGCGATTTTAAGCGCACCTGGTGAAATATCGAGGCCAATAGTTGAAACTGGATGGGTAAATTCAAGATCGGCAGTAATGGGGATGACTCCGCTACCGGTGCCAACGTCTACGAGCTGGATAAATTCGCCATCTTGGAGCGTGAAAGTTTGTTCAAGCTTAAGTAATTCATCGATTATCGTCTCAGTTTCAGGGCGCGGGATCAAAACGTCCGGGGTAACGATAAAATCGCGGCCGTAAAATGATTTTTGGCCAAGGAGATAAGCGAGCGGGTAACTAGTTTGAAGTTTTTGGAGTAAAGGTTGGATTTTGGCGAGTTCTGCGGATGTTAATTCCCTTTCCGGATGGGCGAAAAGCTGGCTGCGGTCGATTTTTAGCAAGTGTGCCAACAAAATTTGAGCATCGGTACGATATTTTTGGTCGACAGAATCTAAAAGTTCGGTGATGGTCATAGATTTTCGTTCATTAACTCGCGTTCGTGACGAGTTAATTCCTCGATGATATCGTCGATGTCGCCATCCATGACGGCGTTGATGTTAGAGCGTGAATAATGGACACGGTGATCAGTAACGCGATCTTGTGGGAAGTTGTAAGTGCGGATTTTTTCAGAGCGGTCACCAGTGCCAATTAGAGATTTACGAGCTTCAGAGGCGTTTTTCTGGTCTTCAAGCTTTTGCTTCTCGGCCAGGCGTGAGCGCAAAATATTCATGGCTTTGACGCGGTTTTGTTGCTGAGAGCGTTCGTCTTGCATGGCGACGACGATGCCGGTTGGCAAGTGAGTAATGCGGACGGCGGAATCGGTAGTGTTGACACCCTGACCGCCATGGCCGCCAGAACGATAAATATCAATACGTAAATCTTCTGGTTTAATTTCGATTTCGGATTCTTCGGCTTCTGGCAAAACGGCGACGGTAACGGTGGAAGTATGGATACGACCCTGAGACTCGGTGACGGGGACGCGCTGAACGCGATGGACGCCACCCTCAAACTTAAGTTGACCGTAAGGCCGGTCGCCAGCAATGCGCACAATTACTTCCTTGACACCGCCAGTATCGTTGATGTTTTCAGAAATTTGTTCGGTTTTTAGACCATGTTTTTCAGCATAGCGCAAGTACATACGGTATAATTCCCCAGCAAAAAGTGACGCTTCGTCGCCACCGGCACCAGCGCGAATTTCCATGATGACTGGTTTTTCATCGTTGGGGTCTTTTGGCAATAACATTTCTTCGAGCTTTTGCTGAAGCTTGGTAATAAGTGTTGTATTTTTTACAACATCTGCTTGGGCTAACTCGCCCAATTCTGGGTCGGAAGTTAGTTCCTTAGCTTCAGCTAAATTTTTTTCGGCAGTCTCAAGTGATTTGATTGTGTCAATAATGTCATTTAACTCAGAAAGTCGCTTGGATCTGGCAGCAAAATCGGGACTTGAAAAAGCCTCGGGTTTGCTTAAAAACTCGGAAATTTCGGCTGCTTCATCAGTAAAATCTTGTAAATTTGGTTTCATAAAAAATAAAAACTTTTAATTTGGTGGATCCTACAGGGCTCGAACCTGTGACCTTACGAATGTGAATCGTACGCTCTAGCCAACTGAGCTAAGGATCCATATCTGTTATTATACCAGATCACCATAACGTTTTCAAGACGCTATGGTGATCGGCTAATAACTAATTAGTTATCTGCGTTGGTGGTTGGATATTCAGCAAGTTTAACTTTGACGGTTTTTTCCTCGCTATCGCGCAAGATCGTGACGGTAATGGTGTCGCCTGGCATATATTCGCCAACTAATGTACCAACTGTACCAGCAGTACCGACTTCAACGCCGTTGATTTTAGTAATAATATCGCCATCCTTGATGCCGGCCTTGTCGGCTGGGCTGCCAGAGATCACAGCGGAGCTATTTTTACCAGCGTAAACGTAAGCGCCAGTGCTGACGTCGAGATTATAACTCTTGGCGGTATCTGGAGTAAGTGTGACATATTGCACACCGAGGTAGGCGCGGGTGGCAGAGCTATTCTTAATAATATTATTCAACATGCCTTTGACGCCACTGATTGGGATGGCAAAACCGATGCCGTTGCCAGAAGAGTAAACAGCGGTATTTACACCGATAACTTCACCAGCAGCGTTAACTAATGGACCTCCAGAGTTGCCAGCGTTAATTGACGCGTCGGTCTGGATCATATCAGTTAAACTTTCGTAGCTAGAACTTGAGCTGTCGGACGCAACGATTGAGCGCCCGGTACCCGAAATGATACCCTCAGTGACGGAATTTGAAAATTGTCCGAGAGCATTGCCGATGGCGAGTACTTGTTGGCCGACATTTAAAGTCTTTGAATCACCCAAAGTGACAGCTGGCAAATTCTCAGCGTCTTTAATCTTCAAAAACGCAATATCATTGGTTGGATCGGTGCCGACTAACTCGATTTCGTCGTAACTGGTGCCGTCGTCGAGTACGATATTAACTTCACTAGCATCTTCAATTACGTGCTTGTTGGTTAAAACATAGCCATCACTAGTGACAATCATGCCAGTGCCGGCTGCGGTCGAAGTGGATTCTTGTCCGAAGTAGCCATAAGTACGAGTTTCAGTGGTGATTGAAACGACGGATGGCGAAACTTTGCTAGCAACATCAGCGATCGAGCCTTCGGTAAAGTTGGCGGAATTGCCATCAGTACCAGAACTGATTAACTGTACATTATTTTCTTCCATATAATTATAGATTGAAAAACCAAGCGCGCCAATGCTGCAAAGTAAAGCGACCACCATTAAAGTATAAAGAACAATATTTTTGTTCGATTTTTTATTAGGCGCTGGAGCAACCTCCGACGTCTGTTGTGTGTTTTCTTCCATATTTACCTCCTTAGACGTTAAAAATTGGTTGACTAAATCCTACAAATATCACGGTGATAATGAGGATGCAAAAAATAATGGGCGCGGCGACTTCGGATACACGCAGGACGCCGTCGCGACTTTCAATTGACTGATAAATACGGTTAAAAGTAAACGCTAAAACTGTCAAAATAATCGAAAGTTGTGGAATCATAATTCCCGTCTCGCCAAACGAATACACAATCAACCAACTATGTGCTAGCCACGCTAATTCCGCGCTAATCAACGCAAACGACGCGGCTACCAGCGTAAAATCGCTATCGCTTGACTGAATTAAAATATGTCGAATTGCAAAATACGTAATCACAAAAATCGCCGCAGTAAGAAGAACCGAATTATTACTCGCCGTCAGTAAAATTGCACTGCATGAACCCAGGAAAATCGCAATTGACGCCTGAATTTCCGTGGCGGCTAGCGAAGAAAGTGGCTTCAAAAAAATCAACCATAACACATACGAAATCGCCAAAATCACGTGTACTGGCATCAGCGAAGTCCCTGCGCAATACGCAATTAGCACAAAACTCGACCCGACAATAATATCCACCAGATTAGACTTAATATTCAGCCACCAAAAACGCGGACGTACAGCAAACACGCGCCACTTCGAAATCGCCACCAAAATAATCCCCAGAGTCCAGCTACCAGAGATCGTAGTTAGCAAAATCGACCCCACGCCTAGCAAAATATTCATTACGACATGCAAAAACGACGAAATCAAATTGCGCGATTTTCTAACTAAAATATAATCTGCCATATATTGTTTACATTATATCAAAACAATCGGATTGAATCAAATGGATACAACCGGAAAATCACCGGCCCCACAATGCGGCAATACGGTACCGTGCCTAGGCCATAGCGCGAATCATACGAGTGTGTACCCTCGCGGTTATCGCCCATAACGAACAATTCCCCATCTGGCACCACCATATCAACCTCGCCTGCCGTATACGACTTTGGTCCATCCATATCCGATTTACGCGTCTCCAAATCCGGATTGAACCCATCCGGATTTTCATCATTATAAACGGTTACCGTGCCATCTTTCACTACCACGCGTTCGCCTGGAAACGCAATCACGCGCTTAATAATATACTGGTCCGCAATGCCGTCTTCTGCGCCACAAGTCAGAGGCCCGTCGGCATCGCCATTGGCAAACACAATAATCTGGCCACGCTTCGGCACATATTCCTTTCCGAGCAAATGCGAAATCGAGACTGGTACGCGATTAACAATAATACGATCGTCGCCGTGCAAGGTGTTTTCCATCGACACGCCAACTACATTATAACTACGAAAAACGAAAGCATTAAGCGCTAGCGTTCCCAAAACCACGCAGCCGATGAATAAAATCAAACTGCCGATATCCTTCAAAATAGGATGTTTCTGAAAAAACCTCGGTTTCGTAACTTCCATATTAACTAGTATAACATAAAAAAGGCTGGAGCGGTATAGGAATTTATGAATTCACGAGCTCGAGTAATTGCGTATAAGAGTCGCAAACTCCGTAAGTATAGTTGCTGTTCGAAATTTTAGCAAAATGTTTTTTCGCACATTCGATTTTTGCCAACTCGACACCTTTTAGATCGATCTTCATTGAGCTGCCTTTTGTTTCGGCCACGAAGTAAATATGCTTAATGTCATTATTATCATGGAAAGCAATTGCCCAGTCTGGACTGTAGTTTCCCATTGGAGTTTTAATATAAAACGTTTTTGGAAGTTTTACGTATACCTCAACAGCTTCTTGTCTTTCTAACTCCTCGGCAAAAGCTTTTTCGATGTTCGAATCGTACCGCAGCTTATCATAGACGTGATGACGTGGCGTGTCGATTAAATTTTCACCATAGGTGCCGGTAAGATCTTTATTTATGAAAATTTCGCCACCATCCCATCGTTCATTTGTCTTGTCATATTCGATATGTTCAATAATTTCATTGGCTTTTTGATCTCGAATGATTTTCGTAGCTTTGTGGATAAATTCCTCAGGGTTTGTTTGGAATAAGGCAAATGTTTCTGGTTTTATATTTCGAAGAATTTCACAAGCTGTTTCACGAGTTAGCCCAGTACCTTCTGTGCCGGTTTTTGTAAGTTCTCCGATTAAATCATATTTTACATTGTCTGAGATGTTTTCTGTGATTGAAAATGCGGTACTAGTTTCACCTTTAGACATTTCCAAAGATGATTTCAAAGAGCCTTTTGTAACGATGACTTCTTTTTTAGTAACTTTTAATTCTTCGTCCAGAGCTTTGACGCAGTGATTAATTAATTCATCTTCATTAAAGTTGACTGTATAATAAGTTTTTTCATTGATTGCATTCCAGAGCTTTTCAAATGCCTCGGATGAATACTTTTCTCGGTTAATATTGATTACTTGGCTCTTTCTGCCATTATGATATATTGCGCTGGATTTAAGGTTAATAACGGAGTCAATAATCTTTTTGAGGCTTTCATCATAGCTATAATCATTGGTATTAATAAATGCTCCAACAGCATCGCGAAGTTTTTGAAGTTGCTGCTCTTCCGGTAATTCACGATAGTCAATAGAGAGCCGTCTGTTATCGTCAATCACGCCATTATTCCTGAGCAAAGTATAAAGTTCTACCCCATCATCATCGCTTAGTGTCTTTGGATGCTCGCCATCACTATCGTAAAGTATTTGTCCAGCAAACAATTTATAACTAAATTCTTTCGGATGTCCTTTGACCGACTCGTTAAGTTCTTTTTGGAGACCTTCTGCAAACTTCTCGTAAGTTTCGCTGGAAATAACCGTCAAAATATTGATATCATGCACAAGATTTTCGCCCAAAACTTCAGAATCCATACGATTGCCATTCTTATCGACACAAAGACGTAAGCCTCGACCAATCTCTTGGCGTTTTTTAATTTCAGCGTCTGACTCTCGAAGCGTGCAAATTTGGAAAACATTTGGATTGTCCCAACCTTCACGTAATGCGGAGTGTGAAAAGATAAAACGCACTGGTTCTTCAAACGATAAAAGTCGCTCTTTATCCTTCATGATTAATTCATAATCAGATTCATTATTTGATATTGCCTCTTTACGCTTGGCACTATTAATAGCGTGACCTTTCTTGTCGATTGAAAAATATCCAGCATGAACTTCTGATGGCGTGAATCTGTCTAGATATTCGATGAAGTCAGCATCCTCTTCCTGATCTAGCTGTTCTTTAAAATTTTCTAAAATATTTTTATATTCTTCTTCAAAGAATTTAGCGTAGATCCCTTTCTGTTCTTCATTATCTTGATACCATTTATAATTTGAAACTTCATCAATAAAGAAGAGTGAAAGCACCTTGATACCTTTTTTATAGAGTTTATGCTCAGTTTGAAAATGAGTAGTGATAGTTTCACGAATTTGAATTCGTCGAATATCCTTTTCTTCTGTCGCCCCTATAACCTCACCTTCGTAAATTGTTTCGCCGCTACTAAGTTTAATGAATCCAATAGCATCCTCAGCGTTTTGTGCATGAATTTCTGTGATCATATAGCCGTCATGATAAGCTTCAATCTCCCCAGAATGATTATAAATATTGTCACCTCTTTCGAGATTTTTGGTTTTTTGATTGATTCCAGAGCCAGTTATAGTTTTCGAGAGACAGTTAAATGTAACCGTGGCAGTTGGTTTGCGGTTTGGATAGGTATTAATTTTTTGTAAGTATAAATAACCGTTAGTAGCTGTTCCGCCACGTGCTTCAATTCCCTTAACTTCAATTCTTTTGACGAGTTGTTTTTGATAGGCGTCAATCGCATCAAGGCGATAAATTTTATTAAAATCTTCGCGATGGGTCGCAGAATAATTTAAGAAGAACAATGGACTAAATTCGGCGATCGTTTCGCGAGTCACGTTTGCCTTTTTATCAGTTCCAAGTACGCTCTGTGGTTCATCTACGACAACAATCGGTTTCGTAGCGGCGATGATATCTATTGGGCGACGCGAGCGGAAAGAGTCGAGTTTCATGCGGATTCGTTTACTATCGGCACCACGCGAGTTAAACGCCTGTGTGTTGATAATCATGACATTAATATTGGCATCATCAGAAAATTGCTCAATCTCGTTAAGTTTAGTAGAATTATAAATGAAGAAGCGAATCTTTTTGCTGTAATCTTCGGCAAAATGCTCGGCGGTTGTCTGGAAAGTTTTGTAAACGCCTTCGCGAATCGCCACACTCGGCACAACCACGATAAATTTACACCAACCATAACGCGCATTTAGCTCATACATAGTTTTTATATAAGTATAAGTTTTACCTGTCCCCGTCTCCATTTCGATTGTAAAAACTGGGCGATTATTTAGTCGTTCAATTTTTGAGTTTAGAGCTAATCCTTGTTGCCTCTGGACTTCGTGAAGATTTTTAATCAGATTAGCTTCGCTCAGGCCAATCTCGGCATTACCAAAACCAGTTTGCTCAAGATCTAGTTGCCCGCCAATATCACCTTGATCGGCGAGGAAACGACGATCGCTTTTTGGCTGACCAGTAAAAATATCGCAAGTCGCCTTTACGGCGTCATCTTGAAACTTTTGGTGTTTGAATCTAAGCTTCATCTTTACCTCCCTGCAATTGTTTCACTTTCTTAGTTAAATCTTCTACCGCATGGTCAAAATCGCTTTTATAATTCGCGAATTCTTTCTTGCGATATTTGTCATATTCTGCGTCAGCTTTTTTAACCGCTTGCTCACGCGAAATTTTGCCTTTATTATCTAAAACTTCAAAATTTAAATGCTTTAATTCATTATCTAGCTGATCTTTCCAGTCTTGCATTTTCATCGGAATTTCTCGCATTGCTTGCAACTCAGCATAACCGAGATATTGCTCAACGAGCAAATTCAATTTTTCGAGCTCATCTTTTGCGAGATAATTTTTGGCGATGTGCGTATCTTCTTTGGTGATATAATCGCCCTTAAAATTCGTCATCCCAATCATCGGCTTTTCAGCGTCCGCGCGGTTATAAATCACTTCTGCGGCAGTTTGATGATGGACGGCATAATGCATTTTATTCTGCACGGTGGCAAAAAACTTCTTTGTCGTCTCGGAGCTTTTATCATAATCAATCGACGTCGCGTAAATATCCGTCACTTGTTGCCAAAGATTGCGCTCGGAACTTCGAATATCGCGGATGCGTTGCAAAAGTTCCTTAAAATAGCGTCCGCCGTTTTGCTTTAGGCGTTCATCATCGAGCGTGAAACCTTTCACGATATATTCTTTCAGTCGCAAGGTTGCCCACCGACGAAAAGCAGTGGCGATTTTTGAGTTGATCCGGTAACCGAGAGAAATAATCATATCTAAGTTATAGAATGGTATTTCGCGAGACACTTCGCGATTGCCTTCTTTTCGAACTTGTCGGAAATTCCGACAAGTTGCAGACGAATCCAGCTCTCCCTCATCGTAAATGTGCTTAATATGCTCAACGATATTAGTGCGAGAAGATTGAAAAAGCTGTGCCAATTGCTGTTGGCTTAACCATACTGTTTCATCTTTGATAAAAGTTTTAATGCGGAGACTTTTATCGTCACCTTCATAAAATACGATATTATTCTGGTCGTTATTGTCTTTTTTCATGCTAAATCACCTTCACTTTAGTATCGACCGACAAAATTCGGAAATGCTCAGAAAGGTTGATTTTGGTGGCAGAATCTGGGAATGATGTGTCTTTGAATACGGCGGTGAGAGTTTTTAGTTTTGCCATTTCTTTTACGGTTTCATCAGAAATTCGCTCATCAAAACAGGCGGCTAGGCCAGAAGATTCACCGAGATAGCCATAAAGATAAACGGTATTTTCGCCAATTTGTCTCGTCTCGAGTTTTAAGTCAAAAGGAAGAGCGGAAGCATAAACTGCGCCAAAGAGTAGATCGAGTGGGGAACGATCTTTTTTGATATTTTCAACTGATTCGAATAATGTTTTTTGGTCGATCTCGCTCAAAGGTTTGCGAATGTTTTCTTTTTCATTTGACGAATCGACGCGAAAAACACGAAAGCCAGTGTCAATTTTGGCGTCAGGATGTTCTTTGGCGATTTTATCGCCAGCACGACGCAGGCGCTCGGCGGTGATTTGATCGATCGTATCGTAACCAGCTTTTTTAGCTTCAGATTTTTCATCGGTTTGCTCATCGAGCTGAACAAGAATATATTGACGATTACCACCATCTTCAGCATTCAAATCCATCACGGCATGTCCAGTGGTGCCAGAGCCAGCGAAGAAATCAAGAATAATAGCGCCCTCATCATTGTTGCAGACATGAAAAAGTAGGCGCCTAATTAAAGCGACGGGCTTTACGGTTTCGAAACCATGACTACCACCAAGAGTTTCCGTCAGTTCTTTTTTTGCACTTTCAGCAGTACCAATCTCCTTAGATAAGAACGCCCAAAACGGCTCGGTTGTCTCGTTGCGCTCGTCTTCGGGGCGCATTTTAAGGATAACTTTACCATCACGAACAAATAAGTTTCCATTGTTCTTGAACATGGCAACTTGGTCATGACCAAGTTGCCATTGTTTACCTTCTGGCGGTAAAATACCATTGACTTCGTAAACCATAGTTTGTCTGCCGCGAATGCCGTTCGCGTTCATTACTTCAAGCGGATATTCACGATACGGTCCCTTTTCGTCTACCAAATCATACTTTTTCTGTTCGCGAGTAAGTAAATTAAAGTGATATTTGCTATATCCTTTGGAATAGCAAAAGATATGTTCTATTTTTGGCTGTAATTTATCATATGCTGTTTTTGTGTTCTGCGATTTCGTTTTTGACTCCCAGGCAATATTTCCAATAAAATTATCTTCTCCAAAAATATCGTCGAGGAGTTTTTTCAAATTCGCCTGCTCATTGTCATCGATCGAAATAAAAATCACCCCATCATCCGCCAGCAAATTCCGCGCCACTTTTAATCGCGGATACATCATACTGAGCCAATCCGAGTGGAACCGCCCATTCGCTTTTGAGTTTTCTGTAAACTCATCTTCGGAAACTATTTTGTCGCC
>Ga0181612_144291_pt1 | contig 47692 bp, 39 predicted proteins | sample HoacroProtozoa21_FD_119630 | JGI IMG/M metagenome (GOLD analysis project Ga0181612, IMG submission 119630) | Hoatzin crop microbial communities from Cojedes, Venezuel. Combined Assembly of Gp0051906, Gp0051904, Gp0051908
CCTAAGAATATTTCTTGTTCTTTTACTTCTCCTGTTTCATGAATAAATACACGTGCTTGAACTTTTAATGGTGCAGCATAATTAACCATACGTTCTTTAGCTTCTTTTACAGTGTATCTAGGTTCTTCAAAATAATAATCACCTAATTCAAGAGAAATATTACCAGTGAAACTTTCTACAGGGAATAAATCTTCAAATGTTTCTTTAATCCCTTCTTCTAAAAATCTTTGATATGATTTTTTTTGAATTTCTAGTAAATCTGTAAGTTCAAAGTTGTTCTTAATTCTTGAGAAAGTTTTTCTTTCTCTGTGGTCGCCAAATTTTGCTATTTTCGCCATACATTCACCCCTATACTATATTTTTCATTTATCGATAAATCGATAGCTCTAATTTTTATAATAGTCCAGAGCTCACTGTCCGCTTTAAGTCAGTCTCTTGCTCCTCTTTGTTGCCTGCTCTGTCTGGGGATAATTATAAAAATCTTTATATTAATCATCTGTATTTGGACCAGATGTTGAGCCCGTAATAAGTGTCTAAAAATTGTCACATAAAAAACCCACTATTAGCTTCTTTGTAATAGTTTTTTAATTAAATTTTAAGTTGTAGTAGGACAATATTGTTTCAAAGAATCACCATTTTCTTTTTTCGTAAGACACAATATAAATAATTATATACTTGAAGACTTGATAAGTCAACAAATTTGTTATTATTGTACTCTTTTTTTACAAAAACGCAAGTATTTTTTAACCAAAAGAAAAACATATCAACTGTCAGGTCAATATGTCTCCCCGTGGATATTTAAAACTTATACCTCTAAGCGCTGACACACTATGTATAAGCGTTATCAAGAATCTCCACAAATGTACATTTTACTTAGTAGCTCGATAACTCAATAAAAACTAATCGCTAGATAGATAAACTACTAGCCAAGATTGTATAATAATATTCAAAGAATATTATTTGCATAATATATGCAACAATCTAAAATGAATATTTTTTTAAAAATTATTACGAGAATAATCTTTAATAATATTCCTAATATAGTAAACATATCAGCAAAACTAATATGGAATTATAAGTAAACTTACAATTCAAATTACTATCCTCTACTAAGTAAATATAATATAACATATATTATTTCTTATTGCAATACCTATTTTAATTTTTTTATAAAAAAAGATTTATTTAATTGTAAATAAATCTTTACTATTTATTTTATTACGATAATTATTAACTTTAGTAGTCCAACTTTCATTATAACTATTTATATTACCTTTAGTATAAATACCAGATAATTTAGCAACAGATCCTTCTTTACTTAAATCAAAGCCATATCTAACACCATAATTTCTTAAAGTTAAAACATAAGATATAATACCAGATTCTAAAGTAGGAAATGAAAGCCATCCACTGCCTCCTCTTAATCCTCCAATATTATTACTATATTTAAATAAGCCACTACTATGTCCACCAGACTCTTCATAAACAATAGCAAGTGCTGTTGATTTATCAATATTATATAAATCACATATTTTACCTAGATATTGTTCAAAAGTAAGTCCATTATCCATATATAAAATACCATTTTTTTCATTAGTATTAACTGTTACAGTATCATTAACTCTTATTTTACTAGAACTAGTTCCATAATCTTCTGGATTACGATATAAATCTCTAATAAAATATACAACACCAGCTTCAAAACTATTAAATTTTAAACTCTTTCTTGTGCTACTAGGTGCTATTACATTATTCTTTTTAAAATAATCTTCTTCATAATCATTAGTTAATTTACGAGCTATCTTTAATGCTTCATTAGTATCTAATTTAAATTTATCAGCATAATAAATTATTGTATTATCATACTGTCTATCTTCAATATAATTACTTAAATTACTAATATATTCATTATTAGATAAAAGATATTCTTCTTCTACTTCTTTTATTTCTAATATATTAGGTGTTGTTTTTTCACTATCTTCTATTTTAGAAGCATAAGACTTTCTATTATATAAAATAAAACTAAAAGTTAATGTTAACGCTAATAACATAAGAGGTCCTACTATAAATAAATATCTCTTTTTATACCCCTTTAATTTTTTTGCCATACATGCAACTCCTCTGCACATAATAATTTTACTTTATTATTATTTCTTAGTCAATTTACACTTTGTTTTTTTAATATTTACATTATTTAAATTCGTCCGTAAAATTACCATCTTTAAATATTAATATTTCTTTATTATCTTTGGTAATTCCACTTATTTTTAAATCTTTAGTTCCTATCATAAAATCTACATGATTAGTACAATTATTTAAGTGATACTTCTTTTCTAAATCTTCTTTACTAATATTAAGACCATCTTTTATACATTCTGGAAATGAATCTCCTAAAGCAAGATGACATGATGCATTTTCATCATATAAAGTTTCATAAAATAAGATATTAGATTTAGATATTGGTGAATCATATTCTACTAATGCTACTTCTCCTAATCTATCTGCATTATTACATGAATTAATAATATTTTCTAAAGTATCTTTACCTTCTTTAGCATCAAAGTCTATTACTCTACCATCTTTAAATCTAAAATAAAAATCTTTTATTATATTATCTTGATAAGAAAGAGGCTTTGATGCATAGACAATCCCATTTATTGACATATTATCTGGTGATGTAAATACTTCTTCTGTAGGAAAATTTACTAAAATATCTTGACCATTTATTTTTTCACATCCAGATGCCCATAAATGATTTAAAGGAAGTTCAATTGTAAAATCAGTACCAAGACTATTTATATAATGTAATTTTTTAAATTGATATTTATTTAATTTAGAACTTCTCATTTCTAATTTATTTAATTTTTCTTCCCATAATTTTTCTGGATTATTTTGATCTATTAAACACATCTTAAATATTGCATGCCATAAATCTTCTAAAGGATTATCAGATTCTTTAAATACTTCCCTAGCCCAACTTTCGGTAGGAACAGCACAAATACACCAAGGGACTAAATTTTTACTTCTTAAATCATCAAATTCTTTCCTTGTATTTAAACTATATATCGTTATATCACTTAATTTCTTTGAATCTATTCCTTTCATTAAACCAGGTATTTCAGCTGCAAGCATTAAAAAAGCAGTCCCCTTTTTAGCATATTCATTCCATATATCTTTATTAAAATATTGATGTTTCTTTAAATCTTCTAAACTTAAACTATTTAAAGCTTCTCTTTTTATATATGGATCTGTTATATCATAATAAATATCCGTAACTCCTATTTCATAAGCTTTCTTAGTTATTATTTTAACAAAATCTAATATTTCTGTATTAGCACATATAAATAATGGCATATCTTTATTTAATTTTAAACATACTTTTAAAATAATTTCTGCATATTTTTCTTTCATCTCTTCCATTTTTTATCACCTCTTAAAGTATAACATAAAAAGCAAACTTAATTAAGTTTGCTTCTACTTAAGCAGATTCTGTTTTTGTATCAGTATCTTCTTCTGTATCTTCTTCTGTATCAGTATCTTCTTTATTTTCCATTTCTTCATTTCTTTCTGGCATTTCCATATTACTTACTTCTTGTGTACTAGTAGTTGGTAATAACTTAGTTGATACTGCATATTCAGAAATAAATAAGACACCTGCTAATATTAGTGATACTAATATAGCTATAATTAATTTATCTTTATCTTCAAATGTTTCTTTTAATGTTTTCTTATTAAACTTAGTAAATATGGCTTCTGTAATTAAAATACTTAGTACTAATCCTTCTACTATAAATAAAACAATATATTTAGTTTCTAGACTATCACTTGTATCTTCACTACTACTATTACTAGGCATTTCCATATTTCCGCCATTAGGTTCTCCCATATCACTTGGTTTTTCTCCACTTGGCATATCTCCATCTGGTTTTTCTCCATCTGGCATTTCTGGTCTATCACTATCTTCACTATCTTTAGAATCTTCTTCTTTAGTTGTATCTTCTTCTGTATCAGTATCTTCTTTATCTTCAGATTCTTCTCTTTTCTCTGGTGGCTCTCCCATATCAGAGTTACCTTTAGGTCCTTCATTACCTCCAGGGAATCCCATTTCTTGAGTATTAGATGTTGTACTTAAACTTTCACCTGCATAATGCATTGTAAATCCAATAGCAACACCAACTAAAACAATAAGAATTATTAAAATAACATTTTTTACACTTCTTTTCATTTTTATTCCTCCTTTGTGTAATTAAATTATATGACAGTTTTATTAAATAAAAATTAAAATATTTTATTTTACTAATATTTTTTCTATTTCTCCTATATATACATAACTATAATCTTCCATTTGATACATATCTTCTTTTATATCATCTGTTATAAATTTATTGGAATCAAACTGACTTACATATATCTTTTTACATATAAAGACTATCTCAGCTTCCCTCATATAAACTGTATTACTTGTAAACTCAGGATTTATTGTTGTACTATTCAATTTATCTTCATCCCTACCACTAACTCTTCCTAAATAAGCAAGTTCATTTATATACTCATTTGGTAAAATAGAAATTGTAAAATAATCTTCTTTATCAACAAATTCCTTTGTATATCTTTGTGGTCTAACAAAGATAGTTGCTACATTTTTATTCCATAAATGTCCAAGTTCTAACCAAGATATTGTCATTGTATTAAATTCTTCTTCATTGCCTGCAGTTAATAAAGCCCAATCTTTTTTTATATTAAAAATATTATAATTAAAATCATTTACATTCATTTCTTTCATCTTTTCAATTCTCCTATTCATAATAAAATTATAACATAAAAAAAGATATTTCTATCTTTTTACTAAAACATAATCATTTACTTCTACTTCATTATATATTTTTTCTGCTACATCAAGTGGTAAATTTACACAACCATGGCTTCCATTTTCTTCATAAATATTACCACCAAATGAACTTCTCCAAGTAGCATCATGTAAACCTTCTCCACCATTATAAGGCATCCAATAATAAACAAAAGTTTTATAGTCAGCCCCTATTAAATAACAATCTTTTTCTTTAGAATAAATATTAAATAATCCATAGTCAGATGGTGTACTATTTTTACCAGATACAATAGAAGATGTTAATATTTCTTCATTATCTTTATATAATCTTAAAGTTTGTGAACTAATATCTACGATAACAAAAGTTCCACTAAGTATATTAACATTACTTTTATTAATATATCCTACTTCATTATTATCAGTACTAACTAAATAATATTCATCTACTTCATCATATATTTTAACGGTTTCTAAATATGGTATATCACTTAAATAATTACCTTCTCTATCAAATAAAGATGTATCACTATTTAAATATCCTATATTAGTATATTCTCCATCTATCATATATGTTTCACTTACGTAATCACCACATACATAAGCTGTCTCATCGTCATAAATAACTTCATACCAACCATTATCTAAAAGTCTAATCATTTTTAAAGTATTGCTTTCATTAATAGTACCTAATATATCTCCATCAGTACTAGCCATACTTCTTATATTAACTGTAGTATTTGGTATAATAGCAGGTACCATTTCAATAATATCTTCTTCTAATTCATAATAATTAGTCACTGTATATTCCATTAATTTTATATATTCACTATTTACATAACCAAGATGGTCATTATATTTAACTAAATACCAATCATTAATTCTACTTATAATACTAACCTCTTCATTACTTGGAATAACTATAATACTCTTTTCATCTATACTAGGACCTAGTCTTAAATTAAGTTCAGTAGTAGTTTCTCCTAAAGAAGAAATTACTTCCGTTACTATTTCCTTATCTTTAGGAATTACTAAGTAATCACTTTCATATGTATTATTATCTTTAATTAATTCTATATCATTAGCTAAAACATCATATGAATTATCATCTATTACTACAGAACCTATTTTATCTTCTATATTATCAGCATTTACTTTTTTATTATTACCAAGTATTTTACAACCTGATAATGTAGTAAGTGTAACACTTCCTGCAAGTAATACACTAAATAACTTTTTATTCAATTTAATTTTCATTTATAAGACCTCTTTTAACAAATAATGACTTGCAAAAGTATGGTAGCACTTTTTATATAGCAAGTCAAAACGAAATTAACTTCTTAATGCTTTATACATTTTTTTCCATAAATGACTTCCTGAATAATTTAAAATACCCACTCTATATATTTTCATTCCATATTTAAATACAATATATGCAAATATCCCTTGAATAATCGTTGCAATTATTAAAGATATAATAGATATCTCTCCTAACATATAAAGAGATGGCGCTAATAAAAAACTAATTAAAGGTATAAAAGACATCACTTTAATAAAAGATGACCCTTCAAAAATAACTGCCATTAAAGCTAAGTAAAAACCTAAAGATATTACTAACATAATTGGTGTTTGTAATTGTTGAAAATCATCTATATTAGTAGTAACACTTGCAAGTACTCCAGCTATTACAGCATAAGTAATTAAAGTAAAGATAAAAAATATTATTAATATTGGAATCAATTTAATTATTCTATTTATAATATCTACTGTTATAAAGTCTTCAAAAGTAACTTTTATACTTTCTATAGCACTAGTCGTAGATGGTCCCAATAATTTATGAATAAATACTGCTATATAAATAAAGATAAATATTAAAAATATTTGAATAAAAGTAAATAATGTACAAGCAACTATCTTACTAACTAAATGATCTTTTGGCGAAACATTAGATATAATAATTTCCATACTTTTATTAGTCTTTTCATCATTAATTTCCATCCCAATCATCTGTACTAAAGTAACTATTAAGAAAAAGAAAGGTAAAATAAAGATTACTATTACAATAGCACTCATAACATTAAAGTCATCCCCACTATCATTTATAACATTCACTTGATTATTTTTACTTTCTAATATATTAGTATTTATTTCAATACTAGAATTAACTTTTTGTAAATCTTCACTAGATAAATTTAAATCATTAATAGCTAAATTATATTTTATCTTACCTAGAATATTACTTATTATAGTTCTATTAATAGTTGAAATACCATCTCTAGTATAAATATCAGCTTTAAGATAATTAATATCATCTTTTATAACATGTAATATAATTAAATTACTATTACTAGTTACTTTCTCTTTTAAATTATCTAAACTATCATAAGTTCTCTCTATATTAATAAGTGATGCATTATAAGAAACTAAATTACTAAAATTATTATTAAATTCATCATATATATTAGCATCATCTAATACTAAGATAGTCTTTTCATTTTCAAAATCTCCTCCAAATAAATTAATAATATTACTTATATTAACAGTTATAATAAGTAATAATAAAATAAAAATATTTATTCCTTTAAACCATTTAGATTTTAATTTCTTTTTTAAACTAGTTTTTATTAAATAATTTCTCTTATTCAAATTGCTCACCTACTTTCGCAATAAAAATATCATTTAAAGTTGGATCTTCTACTACAAATTTACTAATATTATTACTATTTTTAATTTCTTTAAATACTTTATTAACTATCTTTTTATTACTTATTTCTATTATATATTCAGTAGGTGTCTTACTAACATTTATAACCCCATCTATTTTCTTAATATTTTTCAAATTAATATCACCAATTACATAAATATATTTTTTTAAAAATTTTTCTTTTATTTCTTTTAAACTACCCTTTAATATACATTTACCCTTTACTAAAATTAATAATTTTTCACAAAACATTTCTACATGTTCCATATGATGAGATGAAAAAATAACAATAGTTCCTTTTTTACTAATTTCTTTTAATGCATCCATCATTATTGATACATTAAAAGGATCTAGAGCACTAAATGGTTCATCTAAAATAAGTAATTTAGGTTCATGAATTACTGCTGAAATAAATTGTATTTTTTGTTGATTACCTTTACTTAATTCTTTTATTATATGATTTTTATATTCACTTATTTGAAATCTTTCTAACCAATAATCTAATCTATTTAAAATATCTTTCTTTTTTAATCCTTTAAGTTCACCATAATAAATTATTTGTTCTTTAACAGTCATCTTTGGAAACAAACTTCTTTCTTCAGTTAAAAAACCTATTTTATCAGTCATACTATAATCTATTTTTTTATTATCTAAAGTTATAGTTCCACTATCTGGTTCAAGTAAACCAATAATCATTCTAAATGTTGTTGTCTTCCCAGCGCCATTAGTACCTAATAAGCCAAAAATTTCTCCTTCATTAACTGAAAAAGATAAATTATCTAACGCTTTTAATTCATCATAACTTTTAGATATATTTTTAACTTCTAACATATACCCACCTCTATTTTAATTATACCATTTAGCATAAAAAAAGTTGATAACTATTTCTTTATCAACTTAATTGCTTCTTTATAAATACTATCTATATCTAATTTATATTTTTTTTCAATATCACTTACATTACCATGTTTAATAAATTTATCTGGATAACCAAAACACAATACTTTACCATCACTATCTAAATTAGCTTTAATATTCATTCCAAATCCACTTTCTAAAGTATTATCTTCTATTGTAATCATCTTTTTAGTTTTTCTAAACGATTTATTAATTGCTTTCATATCAAGTGGTTTCATAAACCTAGCATTTATAACTGTTGCATCAATATTATCTTTTTTTAATAAATCTCTTACTTCCATAGCTCCAGCAACCATTTTACCTATAGCTACTATTGTAATATCTTCCCCTTTACATAATACTTCTGATTTGCCTAATTCAATTTCTTTAGATTTAGAAAATTGATAATCATCTTCTCCTCCACGGGGATATCTAATAGCTAATGGTTTATCATATTTAGTTGCAAATTCCATCATTAATTCTAATTCTTCAAAATTTTTAGGAGCCATAATAGTCATATTAGGTATTAAATTTAAATAGGATAAGTCTAATAATCCTTGATGTGTTTCCCCATCATTTCCAACAACTCCAGCTCTATCTACTAATATTGTAACTGGTAGTGCTTCTAAGCAAATATCATGAATAACTTGATCATACCCTCTTTGTAAAAAAGAAGAATATATAGGTACAAAAGGTTTAAGTCCAGATATAGCAAGGCCTGCAGCCATAGTAAGAGCATGTTGTTCTGCTATTTCAACATCAAAAAATCTATCAGGATACTTACTTCTAAATTCTTGTAAACCAGTACCTTCTTCCATCGCTGCTGTAATAGCAACAATTCTTTTATCTTTTTTAGCAAGTTTAACTAACTTTTCTCCCATTGCTTTTGAATAATCTTTTTTCTTTTCTTTAAGTGCTTTACCCGTTTCTAAATCAAAAGCTGATACAGCATGAAATTTATTTGGTTTTTCTTCAGCATAACTATATCCTTTACCTTTTTTAGTTATAACATGTACTAAAATAGGTCCTTTCATATGAAGAGCTCTTTTAAATATTTCTTCCATACTTTCAATATCATGGCCATCTACTGGACCTAAATATGTAAAACCAATATTTTCAAAATACATATTAGGTATAAATAAACTCTTAATACTATTTTTAATTCTACTACATATTTTTACAATTCCTTTCCCTATAAAAGGAATCTTTAAAGTAATTTTTTTAATTCTATTATTAGATTTTATATAACTTTTTTTAGTTCTAAGCTTAGATAAAAATCTAGACATTCCCCCAGTATTCTCAGATATACTCATTTCATTATCATTTAAAATAACTAACATATCAGTTTTACTTATACCGGTATCATTTAAAGCTTCCATAGCCATTCCCCCAGTAAGAGCACCATCCCCAATAACTGAAACAACTTTATAATTCTTTTTTAATATATCACGAGCTCTTGCCATTCCAAGTGCTACTGATATTGAAGTACTACTATGTCCTGTATCAAAACTATCATATTCAGATTCTTGTATTCTAGGAAAACCAGCTATTCCATTCATTTGTCTTAATGTCTTAAATTTATCTTTACGACCTGTAAGTATTTTATGTATATAAGTTTGATGTCCAACATCCCATACTACTTTATCTTTAGGTAAATCTAAAACAGAATATAATGCTATTGTAAGTTCAACTACTCCTAAACTAGAAGCTAAATGTCCACCAGTTTTAGATACTGTATCTAATAACATATTTCTTAATTCTTTAGCTAATTCTTCTTTTTCTTTGTTAGTTAATTTTTTTAAATCTTTAGGATAATTAACTTTATCTAATATCATAAATATCACCCATAACGCTCTCTTATTCTAACATTTTAAATATATAATGTAAAATAAAAAAATATCATAAAATTAAGATATCTTTTTATAATCAAAAAGACACATCATTAATTAATGTGCCTTTATATTTTAAATTAGTTTTTAGAAGTTCTTTCTACTATATCACTTAATTTATCTAAGAAATTAATAGATTCATCATTCTTTAATCCTTCATAAACTACTTTATCTATCATATCGTTATTAAATAATGCTACACCAGAATCACCAGGAATTCCTTCTGGATATGGACATCCTCGATAATCAAATGTTTTATCAGGAAAAGCAGGTGTTTCTGCACAATAACCATTAATCATTACTTCATGAGTACCACCTTTAAGTAATACTACTGTTCCTATTGGTAAATATTCTTTTTTCATAATTCACACCCCTTAATAATTACTCTTAACAGTAATTGTTCCATCATCAGAATCTTTTATAACACCATATTTAGCACGCATTTCTGCAGCTGTAACAGGATGTGTTGCATCTTTTGGTACTCTTCTCTTTTTAGGAATTTCTTTAGAATCAGTAACGTCTATAATCTCTCTATATTGAAGTCTATTTGGTGAAATAGTATTTTTAATCTTTGTAGTAATTTTATCATGTTTTTCAGATTCATATCCCATATAAATTACTTCTTCTATTTGCTTTCCATCAAATAATGAATACACATTTTCCATAATTCCTTCTGGGAATATACAACCAACATAGTCATATACCTTTTCATCATCTTTAGTACTGAACTTGAATCCAGTAATCATCAAATTCCTAGTACCACCTTTTAATTTAACAACAGTACCAATTGGTAATACCTTTTTATTCATATCAACACCAACCTATCAATTATTACTATTTAAATTTTCGTCATCTGCTACAAGTGAAGCTAAAATAGCATCATCACCTGATAAACTAGATGTATCAATATTATTTGTAGTATCTACTGTATCATTACTAGTTAAATCTAAATTTATATCATCAGTAGATACTAATTGATCACTATTTACTCCATTACTACCAGTAGTATCAACTAATGTAGTTAAATCAGTATCAGAAGTTATACCACCAGCAGTATCTAATAAGAAATCATTTGAACTTTCAGAATCAGTATTATTTATAACAACTACTTCATCATCATTTTCTTCTTCAACTTTTTCAGCACCAGAAACTTCTACTTCTGTTTCAGAGTCATCCTTTATCTTTTGATAATAATCGTTTTCAGCATTTTCAAATGTTTCTCTAGCTTCACTATATTCTGTTTTAGCAGTTTCTAAAGATTCTGCTTTTTCATTATATCTATTTGCAGCTTCATTATAAGATTTAATTGCTTCATTATATTCATTTGCAGCTTCTTCAGTCCATTTTGTTGTATCTGTAGTATCATATTCTTCTGCATATTTAGCTTGAATTTCTTCCATAGCTGTCTTAGTTTCTCTAGTTAATTGAAGAGCTTCATTAGTTTCAGTTATAGCTGCTTTATAACTTTGTTTAGCTGCAATCATATCAGTATAAGCAGTTCTACATGCTTCATCTTCACTAGATATCATTAATAGTTCATTAGGACCTGTATTATTTAATTCACTTAAATCAACATCAGTTTCATAAATAGATTCATAATTTTCTATTCCGTCAGCTGCAGCTAATGCTTTAGCTTTTTCAGCAAGAATTTCTCTCTTATCACAATATAATACAGATTTTAAAGTTAATTGTTTATCTTGTAATATTGTATCTATTTCCGTAGAACTTAATCCATAATCTTCAAGTAAAGATCTTATAGAATCTAAGTCTCCACTATCATAAGCACTTTCTACTGAATCATATAATTCTTGTTGGTGATCAATAATTTCTTGAACAGAACTATCTAAATCTTTACCAAGAATATTAATTGTTAAATCTTCATCTTTAAGAATTTTTGTAATTTGTTCATCACTGAATCCATAAGAAGCCAATTCTTCTCTTAATGAATCTAAGTTACCAGATTCAAATGCTGCTTTAATTTCAGCAATCTTCGTACTATTTTCAACACCAAATTCATTAATTGTTAATAACTTAGTAGTTAAATCTTCATCCTCTACTATTTCTTTAATCAATGTACCAGTGAATCCCATATCTTCTAAGTCTTCTTTTATTTCAGTTAAATCTTCATTTGCATAAGCATCTTTTATTTTAGAAGTGAATTCATATGTATCTTCTCCTGATGAACCATATTCATATTCTTCACGAGCAATTTTATCATAATCTTCTTCTAATTTATAAGAGTCTTCAGGTAACTCAACTTCGACAGGATCTTCAATAGAAACCTCATTTTCAGGTGTTGTCGGAACCTCAGTCTCTGCTTCTGTTTCTGCTTCAGTTGGTGATTCAGTTTTAACAGAAGTAGTTGTTGTAGAACCAGGTGATGACGAAGAAGAACTACTACTTGGTCCACCGCTTGAACTATTATTATTTGAAGAATCATCAGTTGGACTATCTATTGCATTAGCTGCATCTTCTCCATCACCTATTTTTCCTAAATAATAATTAGAACCAATAAGACCACCAGCTAACGCTAAATCTCCCAAACCATCTAATGAATCAAGCGCTGATTGTAATTCATCTGAACTTAATCCAGTAGCACTTGTCGCATTTTCAAATGCTTTACTTGAATCAGGAGTATAATTTGCCATTACTCCAGGAGTTTCATATCCACTACCTTCAGTTCCAATACCTACAAATTCATGAGTATATAATCCAGCTCTTAGAGTATCTGCAATAAATCCGTTAGCATTTGTAACAATATCATTAAAGTTAATATCAATACCATAATTTTCATATAAATATGTAGCTTCAATTTCAGATGCCATTACTGTATTTTCATATGTAAAGAATGCATTCATAGCCTCACTAGTTGTAGTTTCCATAGTTTCACCATTAACAGTTACTTCAGTAGAAATACCAAGTACTGTCATACCATCACTAGCTAAATTTAATGTTACTCCACAATCAGCTGCAGTAGCTTCTAAATTAGCATAAGTTTGTTGAAATTCATTAATAATTGTTTTAACTTTTTCAAGACTAACTTGAGCATTATATAATTTTGTTTGTAAATTAATTATTTCAATATAACTATTATCGGCACCTACTTGGCAATTATTCAATAATTGTTCAAAAACTTCTTTAGATACAGTTAACCATTCAGGGTCAGATACAACACAATTTACTATTCCAAGAATTGCTCCAGCTACAGCACCAACAATTCCACCTATTGGTCCAAAAGATAAACCTAAAGCTGCACCACCTAATGTAGAAGCAACAAAACTTGCACCTTTTTTTAAAGTTTGATAATTACTTTCAGCATCTTCATATAAATCATCTAAAAATCCACTACCAATAAACGCTTGATTTAAATTATCAAAATTTTCGCCCCAAAGTGATTCTACTTCTTCCATAGCTTCGCTAGCTTGAATTATTTTATTTTCTATTTCATTATATTCTGTTGTATCTATTTGAGCTTTTGCCATAATATCACCTCTATAAATTATGTATTAATTTGTTGTAGTTGTTCTACTTGCTTCTTCTACATCACCAAAAATCCAGTGACCAAAATTAGTTTCCAATTCAGCATTTACATTATCAATATCAGTTAAGAATGCTGAATGTAACGTTGATAAAGCCTCTTTTAATTGACTAATATCTTCTTCTAATTCTGTAACAGCTTCATTTATATCAGATACACTGTCACTACCTTCAAAATTAAAAGCAGATATTTGATTAGCTTCATCTATATATTGTAAAACCTCATCTAATTTTGCTTGAATAGATCCGCCTTCTTTTAAGAAATCAAAATCTCCTTTAATATCTTCTCCCATAATTGTATATTGCATCGATTTCTTATCACAACTATAAGTAACTCGTGTAGTTGTATCACCACTAGTTGTAGTTTGTGTATATGTTCCCATATTTACCTCCTATAATAATTAATTAAAAGCACTTTCAAAATTACTAGTAAATTCACCATCTACATAAATTGAATTAGGATCTAAAGTATATTCCGAATAATTTATCCCATTAGCATTATCAAAATCAGATGAAGGAGAACAATTCACAGGTTCAGCACTTCCATCATCATTTATTTTATATATTCCACCTTCAGAATCAGAATATAGTTTTACTACTGTCCCATCACTCTTTGTTGTTGATCCAATTAACGTATAATCAACATTATCTATAGTTTGAGTTTCAAAATTTATGTCATTGAAAGTATCAGTAGTATTTGATGAATTCAAGTTAACATCATTAGATGTATCAATTACAGATTCATTACTTGCATCAGTTTCCACACTAGAATCAGGTGCAGTATCGTTAATTCCTAATTCACTGTCAACTACATTATCAGTATTAGTAGCCATCGTAGGTGCAACAATTCTCGAATCTTTTGTTTCCATATATTCACTACTTGTATTTCTAAGATCAGCACTACTTAAATTTTCACTATAACTTGTATAATCTGTAGCAGATGATAAATTAGAATTTTCAGTAATTTCCTCACCACCAGCATATACAGTAAAGCTTCCATTATTTTCTGTTATCATATTTTCTAGATTAGCATTATCACCACTACTAGTAGTAACATTTTTCATATTTTGAGAACTATCAAGATAATATAAATTACCATCCTCGCCTTGATATAATTCAGTACTTTGATCAGTTGTACCCAAATAAACATAATCTTTATTATTAACAGTCATAGAAGAACCAGAACTTTTAATTCCATAAGCACCAGTCATATAATTTGAAGCATTATAATTAGCTCCTATAATGGATGTTATTGAACTCGCTCCAGCTGTCGCAACGCCAGCTATTGCAAAATTTCTACTATTTCTAGCCGCCGTAGTAATTCCGTTCCAAAATCCATATCCAATGGCAACTCCGCTACCTCTAAGAGAATTACCAGCGGCTACAATTTCCACACCTCTTGCATATCTAGCTGGAGATAATATATCAGCAATTCTCCCAACATAAGCCCTAGCTTTTTGAAGTCCAGTTAAACCGCTGGAAGCTCCTTTTCCTTGTCCAAGTATAAATTGTAAGTTCGAAGCACCAGTTCCTCTTCCATTAACACTAGCAGACAAGAAACCTGTAGCTCCAAGTGCCGATCTTACTATTGTTGCTCCAGATGCAGCTATTGAAACAACATTTAAAATATCCCCAACTATGTTAAATACCTTATTTCTCTTAGCATATTTAACCATTCCTGTATCAATATAAGTTGCAGCCGTTTCATCATATAAATCATATAATTGTGACATACTATATAATTCATCTATTTGTTCCCTAGTATAACTATTTGAAAAATAGCCATCATTTGTATATGCAGTTGTTCTTCCATAACTAGTAAGACCAAGTGGATTTGCTTCTAAAGAATCTTTTACTGCATTTGCATAATCATCATAAATTCCAGCTACTTGAGAAACAATGGTAGACCAATCAGTAAATTTTTCTACAAAACGATCAAAATTTGATGATGAATTATCCCAGTCTAATAATAATTGAGATCCCAAATCACCATATAGTGCTCCACCAGATACGCCAATGTATTCATGAACGCCGTCATTTGCTCCTTTTAATACTGTGGCAATTTCACTGGTAATGTTTTGCATACTACTATAAGATGCCTTAACACCATCAAATTCAAAATTTTCTCTTTGGTTTGCCATTTATATCATCCTCTCACGATTAATTTAAAGTTGTATCATTAGAAAAACCTTCACCAGCTAAAACATTTGGATCAAGTTTATCACTATAATTTAAAATGTTACCATTAGCATCTGCTTCATAATAATAACCATCATGATAAACAAAATATGTATCTCCACTTTGTCCATAATTTCTATTATCAGGTCCTAATTCGTCATAGAACAAAGAATGTCCATCTTGTAATTTTATAGGTTGTTGATTTTCTACAGCTTTCTTAAATTCATTATAATTTCCTGGTACAGAAAGTGTTGTACTACTTCCATTATGTTTTGCAAGTGTTACTGTATCCCCATTATTAGAAGTATTCATACCAACATATTCAGAAGTAGTTACTTCACCTTCTGAAACATGATTATAAGATGTTACAGTTCCATCATCTTTAGCTGTTACATTACTACCAGATTCTCCACTTGCATACACTTCTCCATCATTATATTGTATTCCATCAATTACAAAATTTTTACCAGTCTTAGTATAACCATAGCCAGCCTCTGTTGTTAAGCTATCTGCTGTTGCCTTTTCTTGACTATTAATTGGAGTAGAATATCCACCGCCTCCTGAATAATAAGTAGTAGTATTTACCATAACATTTTGTAAATCACCATTACTATCCATATAATATAAATATCCATCTGTTCCTTCATAAACTCCTACACTAGAGCCATCTGAACCTTTAACATATCCATATACATGATAAGTATCACCATTAATACTTACTTCTTGCCCAGATGTCATTATATTTTTAGTTTCTCCGTCTTCAATTTGAGTATCTTGTGTAGTAGTTGAACTATCTCCACTTCCCTCTTTAGTAGAAGTATTATCGTAAGTCTTTTTACCATGTTCATCATATTCTTCTTCTTTTGTTGTTACAGTACCATCTTCATTTTCAGTAGTTGTAGTAACAGCTTTAGATCCATCTGATCCATATTCTTCTTTTGTTGTTGTATTACCATCCTTTGTAACTTTAGACGTTAAATTACCAGAAGTATCATATGTTTCTATTGTTTCTACACCATTTTCATTTGTAACAACTTGTTTACCATTTGCATCTTGTCTTGTAACAGTAGTAGATATTATGTTTCCATCTTCATCATAAGTAGTTTCAGTAGTTGTTGCACCACTAGAATTCCCATCTGTTTCTGTAAGCGTATAAGTTCCATCTCCGTTATCTACAGCACCTTCAGGTATTTCACCAGTACTATTATCATCCGTATTACTATCACTTGAATCTGTCATACTAGTATCTCCTGTACTACTAGATCCACTAGTAGAACCACCACCATTACCAAGTAAATCTTTAATAGTATTTACTAAAGCATCTGCTGTTGTTGTTTGTAAATCTTCAGAAATACTCGCAAAATGTTTAGAAAATAATCGTATTCCATCAGAAAGATCACTCATTGCAGTTTTATAACCTTCTGCTCCTTCTTTAAAAGCATCATAGTCATCCCCACTCCAAGGGATATTATCTATTTCAGTATATAAATTACCAATTTGTTCATCAAAACTATCAGCATAGTTAGCTAAATCAGTTGATATTGTATCTAATTGACTACTATCAGCTTCAAAATCATATGCCATATATTCTCACCTTCCAATGCCAAGTAAAAACTAAGATATACTCACCTTATCCTACATTCTATTTTAATTATATAAAATTTTTAATTGAATTACAACAAATAAAAAAAGTAAAAGGTAAAAATCATTATTTTTGACACTATTTTTATAAATAAAAAAAGTTAACGAATAATCGTTAACTTAAACTACACTTATATTACGCAGTTTTATATGAACTAGCTTCTGAAGAAGTATAATCAGATAAAATATCACCAGAAGTATTTATATTGCTAATAAATACATCAATTGCATTTAATAAATTAACATATGCAGGATTTAAAACTTCTTCAAAATTATTAGTTATAGCTGTTGCTAAATCTTGAGATAAAGCAGATCCTCCACTTTGATTAAAAGCATTTTCAATATTAGATCTTAAATTTGTTTGTAATTCTTCTAAATTAAGATTTTCATCTTTAGCAGATTTTAAACCTGCAGATAGTCCTTCGAAATCGACAGTTGTTCTATCACTTGCCATTATTATTCCTCCTTTATTACATATTTATAGCATTAATTGCTGCTTGTTGAGCTTCTTCACCACTTACTTGAGATTGTTGGCTATGTCCAAGTAAAGTATTAAATTCTTCATTAGTTTGTTGAATTACAGGATTTACAGCTGCATCATACATTTCTAAAATTTTATTGTATAATGGTGTTCCTTCTGCTACACCTTCTCCTGCTATTGTACTTTGTACTACTGATTTAAAACTATCTGAAGTAGTTTCAAAATCACTTAATAATTTTTGTAAAGTATCATTTGCTACAGCCCATTCAGATGTATTCATATCTAATTTTCCACCAGCCATTTTATCACCTCCATATACATTAAATGTCTTGTGAAAATTTACTAATAAGAACATGATATAACGGACTTTATTAACTGGATGAATGTTTTTATTATCCTATTCCCCACTACTATCCATCTACATTCTTATAATTTCATAATACTCTAATAAAAAACTAATGTCAACGAACATTACATTCATTTAACATTTTTCTTATTACTATTAACAAAAAAAATACTAATCATTACGATTAGCATTTTATTACTTCAAGATATATTATCTATTACAAAGTTTCATATTCCTCTTCTCCAGATTCAGTTATAAATTTAACCATCACTGTTGTATTACCATCTATATAATAACCAAATCCTTTATCTAATTTAACATTTAATACTCTTGAACTTAAAGTAGATTTTAATGAATATTGACTTGTAATACCTTCACCTAACCAAATACCTTTAGTACCAGTTAAAGTTTCTTTATACCATTGAGCAAATTCATTCTTCTTCAAGTTATCACATGTATCTAATATTACAAAACTAACTTTAGGCATTCCCTTTATCATTGAAATTAATCCAGCATATGCTCCATCAAATTCAGAACCCATAACTGTCTTAAATTTATCTATACCTATAATAACACAAACATATTCTCCACTATCATTAAGTACAGTTTCATCAAAATTGCCTTCTTTATATTTATTAAACATATTAAATACAATTTGCCCAAATTCTTTAAATTTACTTTGAATATCAGTATCACAATAATTAACTAATTCACTATATGTTGAATATTGTTTTTCTAAATCAAATACATAACAATTTTTACCTATTAAATTAGCTAATTCTTTAATAAACATATTACCAAATGGTTTCATAGTATCAGATTCTAATGAAGTAACTATATTAACAGTATCTTTTGTTAAATCGATAGTACGGACTTTTAAAGAATCTTTTTCTATACCAACTGGAACAGAATTTAATCCCTTTAACTCATCAGAACATTCAGCTATTGTAACTACTTCTGGTAATACAGGTACCTTAGGAGCTCCTTGTGGATATTGCTCTTGTAATTTCTTAATCTTTTCTAATAAGAAAGTATTTAAATTATCTTTTTCTGTAGGTACAGCTGCTTGGAATTCATATATAGCATCTAACTTACATAAACCTCTACCTTCAATATTAGAAGGTACTACTTTAGTTCTAGCAAGTAATGAAGAATAATCATATTTATCATTCATTTGGAATACTAAATGATTTGGTAAATATTGAGCAAGTCTTGATCTAATACCATTAGATGTTGTTGAAGTCATAATTACATAAACTCCATATTTTTGACAATCTCTAGTTAATGTTGTTAATAAATCAAAAGTTGCATCTCCATAATTTTCATTATACGATTCAAATCCATTTATAATAGTTATAATATTAGGTAATACTTTACCAGTTGCTTTTGAATATGATACATAATCTCCACCATAATCTGCAAACAACTTTTTACGTCCTTCTATCTTTTCAGAAAGCATTCTCCATAGATTAATAACTTTATCTTGATCATTTTGTAATATTACATCACCTACTTGTGGAGCTTTACGATAAACTTTTAAAGTTTCAGCACCAAAATCAAGTAAATATAAATTTAATTCTAATGGTGAATAAGTTGTTATACAAGAATATACAAATGAATTAATAGCTTCTTCTTTACCACTATCTGCCATACCATAGAATATCCAGTTACCGGTTTGTGTTACTGGTAAAGTAAGTAATCCTTGTTTTTGTAAATCTGGTGCATCATATTCACCAATAACTGGATTAATATCACAATCAACTTTTTGAAAACTATATTTTTCTTTCAAACCATCAATATAAATAACAGGAGGCAATGCACTTAACCATAACTGTTTAACTTTAATATTTTCTTTCTTAGATAAATCAACTAAGTATTTCATAATATTAGGTAATTCTTCACCTTTTAATACACCAGCTACATTACTCTTACCATCATCTACTATCTTAACAGGCATTCCTAAATTATCAACAAATGTTATATCATTATCTACTTTTTTCTTACGAACATCTGATTCATAATATGGTGCTCCTGTCCAAGCAGATTGCCCCATTGCAAAGTATTCATCATAACCTACTTGTAAGAAGAAACGTCCAGTTTCTTTAATAGATGCCGCATCTGGTCTTTTAATCATTTCTTGACTATCTGATCTATCTTGTACTTTTAAACAAACTTTAAACTTACTATTTGACCAAATTTGATCATTAACAACACCACTAGGTTTTTGGGTAGCAAGTATCAAGTGAACACCAAGTGAACGACCTATACGTGACGTTGAAATAAGTTCATCCATAAACTCTGGTTGTTGAGCTTTTAATTCGGCAAACTCATCTGATATTATAAATAAATGAGCTATCGGTTCATCAACTTGTCCATTACGATACATTCTTTGATACTTATAAATATCTATTGTAGACTCTCCTACTTTATCACGAGCAACATTAAATGCTGCTTGTCTTCTCTTAAGCTCACTTTGTAATGAAGCTAAACTACGATTTATCTCACTAACATCTAAGTTAGTAATAGTACCAGCTAAATGTGGTAATTTAAGACCTGTTTCTCTATTTTCAAAAGCACCAGCAAGTCCACCACCTTTGTAGTCAATTAAAACAAATTGAACTTCATAAGGATGATAATTAACTGCTGTACTCAAAATAAATGTAATAATAAATTCTGATTTACCAGAACCAGTCATACCAGCTATTAAACCATGTGGTCCGTGTTGTTTTTCATGTAAATCTAATTTAAAAGGTTCTCCATATTCATTAATACCAACAGGTGCAGCAAGTGAATTAATTGGATCACTTTCCTTCCATCTAGATAATGCATTTAATTGATTAACATTTGATACATTATACATTTCCAAAAATGAATATGTCGCAGGTAATTGGAATTTACCACCATTTAATGCTATTGGAATATTTGAAAGTACATAAGTATATTTTTCTAAACTAGCATACATAAAATCAGGAACAAAATTAATTCTTTTACTATCACTTAATACTCTTTCAAAAATACCACCAGTTTTTTCATCAACAGAAATAAAATGTTCTACTTCATTAGGAAGTGAATTTAATCTCTCTGTTAATATCATTAAACTTATACCTATATATTCAGTAGATTCTACTAAAGAACGAATAATACTAACATTTCTAACCAAATCAATATCATCAGTAATAATTAAATATCTAGTAGTTAACTTAACGCCTTCATCTCTGCTACTACCAGTCTTTGATTCATTAGCTTCTTTAATACTATTTAACATTTCTTCAAAATAAGCACTTATCTGTCCTATTTCATCATTATTAGTACCAAAGAATCTTAGCGTACGATTATCATCCCAAAAATAAGGACAATTCTTTATATCTTCCCAGAATTCAGCATTACGATTATTAGTAAATACAACTATTTTTAATGAATCATATCCATGATATGCAAATATCTGTAATAATAATCCTCTTAAGAAAGAATCAGTAACTTCCTTAGGTCCTATAATAGCAGTAATATATTTTTCAACAAAAGAATAAGTAACTGGAACATTATTTAATTCTTCAGTTTCTTTTTCTAAAACTCTTAAATATTCCATTAAATTATCTTCATCTTCCATTGAAAAATGTTCATCTGGATAATTAATTTTAAAGAATGGTGGTATAGCACCAATACCAAGTCTTAAAGATAAGAAATCATAATCATCAGGATTCTTTTCCCATAAATTTCTCTTTTTATATAAAATAATATCACCAACATCTTTTAATGGAATATATTTATCTATTAAAATTTGTTGTTCTCTTTTCATCTCAGTTAAGAATTCTTCTCTTTTTTTACTTACATATACACTATATGTTGCTTGTCTTTTTCTTTCATAAACTTTCTTTTTATGATTATTATACATTTTAGTTACTGTAGGTAAAATTAACATTGTCGCAAGCATTGCTACTGCAGATAAAATTGATGGTGCTGCTGTTGAAAAATCAGTAGTTCCATTTATAACTCCAGAAAGAGTCATAAGTCCTGTCATAATAGAACTCATTCCCATCATAAGCATAGAACCCATTGTTAATATAGCAGGCATTTCTTCTTGTTTTTGTGCTTCTGGTGGTGGATCTATTTCCATCGTTTTTTCTTCAATACGTTCATCAAAACGAGGTGGCTTTAAGAAATAATCATCCTTTTTATACATTTCATTAGTTGGATCCGGTTCTTCTGGTATTTTAGAAAAATCTAATGTAGGCAACATCCTAAGTTGAAACATTTGTGAATCATATTTAATTAATCTATTAGGATTATTTATATAAAATATATTTTTAATAATAGAAATTTTTAAACCTAAAATAAATATTCTATCCCCATGCTTTAAAATAGCACTATCACATTTCTTTCCATTTACATATAAAGGTATTTGCCCATTAATATTATAAATAGAAAATTCTCCTTTATTAAAAGTTAATTTTAATTGATTACGTGCTATACCAGGTTGCTCATAAGAAATAATATTTGGTAATGGTGCACTATTTGATTGAGCACCATTATTACCTATATACCAAGAAGCAATGCTATTTTCTTGAATACCTATACTCATATCAAGTTGAAAAGCATTTTTGTCATAAATAGGACATGTATAAATAACGTAACTTTCTGAACTAGTTACATTTCTTAATGTATAAAATTTTTCAAGTTCTAATAAAGTTTCTTCAACAGCTGAACCATTTCTAAATACTTTAACTTCACTATTACTTTTTAATACCCAATTACCATCTACAGCTTCTACATTAACTAGATTTTCTTTTTTATCATTAATAATCCAATAATTACCAAAGATGTCTTTGGGAAGTTGTAAATTTACTAGTTTTTCTGCATCCATTAGCATTATCTTCATACTTGCCACGCACCCTATTCTATCTAAAATTATATAAAATATTTAATAGAATTACAATAAAAAAAGGAATAAAAATTCCTTAATTCAATATAATTAAATAATTCTAAAGAATTTCATTTAAAGTTTCTACTTTTTCAGGATAACTAAATTTCCCTTCATAAAAGTCATTAACTCTATTATATAAGAAATTAAATATATCTTGTTCTGTTTTTAATTTATTATTTTCACCAGGCATTTTTTTCTCTCGATCATAATCAAGTTCTACAAAAAGTTCTTTATTTAAATTCTTTTCAAACTTAAATGTCCCTTGTGTTCTGTTTTTTCTTTTCATTAGTTTTTCTTCTGGAATATTTTTTTCTTCTTCAATTATTTTCTCTTCCACTAACATTCTTTGTTTTGTATATTCATCAGGTGTTCCAATATTTTTCCATAATGAATTTAAATTTTTTAATCTAAATTTATTAATCATGTTAATAAAATTTAACTTATCAACTCTCATTTTTTCTGCTTCAACAATCTTTTTTGCAATTAATTCATCTTCTGTTTCACAGTCAGCAGTTTCTATAACATATTTACTAACAGATGTCCCTGTATTTTTAATTTGTTCATTTCTTTCTTTAACAGTATAAAATCCCATATAATTTCACCACCTATTTAGATTGTTCATGCATTTTATAAATTAAATATCCAGCTATTCCTAAAATTATTAATAATAAAATAATTAACCATAACCAAGATATAATATTATATATCTTTAAAATAAAGAATACACTTGAAAACATTAATGTACCATAAATCATCCACTTATTTTTCATTTCATTATTTAATTTTAATTTATATTGTTCAATATCCTTAATATTACCACGAGAATTTTGTAATTTTGCTTTATTTAATTTATCAACTTTTTCTTCAGTTTCTTCTTCATTACAAAGCATATACATAATAGTTGCTATTAATAAAAGAATTATAGCTAAAATAAACCATATTGGATTAATATATTCCAAACTTCCTATTATGAATGTAGTTATTGATGCAAATAAAGCAGATACTGAAGAAATAAAAGTAATCTTTTTCTTTAATTTTTCTTTCTTTTCTTCTTCTGTTTCTTCTTCACTAACTACCTCATTATTAAAGAATATTCCATTAGCACCATCCTTGGCATTACCAGATTGACTATTTCCCATTATTTCTCTCATATTTGGATCATCTTGATTAATACCATTATCGCCTGCTCCTGCAGCTATAGCACCACCTATAATAGCAGAACCAAATAAGGCAGCTGCACCACTCATCGCATTACCATCTACATTTCCTGTTCCTTCTTCGGCATTACTAATAGCGCCATTTATAGCATTCATATCTATCTTATTTACAGAACCAGTTTCCCCACGATATTGATTATACATTTTATTTAAATATTCTTGATATGTTGTACATCCATCATAAGATCCACCATTTTGCATAGCTAATGTATTAAATTCTTCTTCAGTTAACACATTATATCCAGCAGCTACAGCATCATCATAACTAGACCATCCAGTACTACTAATACCATTTTGTAAATTATATTGTTCAACTGAATCAGAATCAAATCCTAAAGTTAAATTAAGATCTCCTAATACGCTACCATCAGTTGAAGTAGCTGATAATTGCTCTAAATTAGCATCTCCAAGTCCTGTAGCTCCAAGTGCTGCACCAGCAAGCGCTCCTGCACCACCGACAGACCAAGTAATTGCAGAACTATTATTACTACTAGATGATGAATCTTTGCTTTCATCGCCATTCTTAGCACTTCCATCTGAACCAGTACCACTTGATATACTATCTCCAGTCTCTTCTGCTTCTTGTGTTTGTGCTTCGCCATTTGATTCTTCACCAGTAGCTATAGCACTAGTACTTGCTTCTTCACCTTCGTTATCTGCTTCACCATCTGATTCTTCACCAGTAGCTATAGCGCTAGTACTTGCTTCTTCACCTTCACCACCTGCTTCACCATCTGATGATTCGCCATCAGCAATTTCATCTTTTTCAACAGGTGATTCAGCTTCATCAGCTTCACCATCTGATGATTCGCCATCTTTTATAACTTCAATTGTTTCTTCCTCTTCTTCAGTATTAGCAGAGCCGTCACTACCAGAGCCAGTCGCTCCGCCATCACCTTGGCCACCGCCCTCAGAACCTGTTCCTGCTTCGCCAGAAGAAGAATATGTATAAAGTTCAGAATATGTAGCATTTTCTGTACTAAGCTCTTCAGGAAGATCTGTTATCGCATCAATTGCACCTAAAGTTTCTTCATCACTTTCAAAAGCGTCAATAGCATTAATTACAGTTTCAAGATTACCTATAACATCTTCAATAGACTTTAAACATCCATTCTTAATAGTTAATACTTCAGTTTTAATGGAAGCCAATGTCTGATTATAACCACTAACAGCAGCTTTTCTTGTAGAACACAAAGTATTATAAGCATCTATATCATCATTATTATTATAACTATAATAATTTCCGTTATACCAATAATCAAAAGTTCCAGGAGTAAAAGAAGGTTTAGTTGAATCAGTTATCTCTGTTTGCATATCATCTAAAACAGTTTTTATATCTCCGTGATATTCACTTAACTTCTCTTTCAAAGACTTTAAAGACGTTTTATCAGCACTTATATTCCCCATGTGGCACCTCCTTTATTATTAATCTAAATTATCACTATAACTTTTTAATATTTCATTTAGTTGTCCTAAATAAGCAATTCCTTCATTCAAATCACTAAGTGCATTTACCAAATTTTCTTTCTGTTTATTTATAAAATCACTATCATCACTAAGAATGTTCTCGTTCATACTACTTAACTTTGTATTAATATATAAACTATATTGACTTAGTGATTGTATTTTAGCAGAAAAGTTTAATTTATCCATATATTTTTCCTCCTAAATTAATTCCCATAACCAGAAATACCAGATAATCCATAAGAAGCAAGCCATTCATCAATTGCACTTTCAGAAGGTAACTGAGAAATTTGACTATTAACATTTTCTATTTCAGCTTTTGCATCATTATATGCAGCTTCATCGCTGCTCAAAACTTTACCTCTACTAGCATAGTGTATTGATCCATCAAACCATCCAGTAACAGCCCATCCTTCATCTAAATCTCCATCTAAAGTATAATAGATTTCTGAATATTGATTAGCATAATCACTAAGTTTACTAAGTATTTCCCTTTGTTCTGTATCTGATAATTTTTGAAAATTAGGATCATCACTAATTGTAGATACATATTCCATTATAGAATCATTTCTTTCTCCCATCGAATCTCTAACAGCTTTGGATTGACTAACTAGTTCTTCACCGGCTTGTATCCAAGCATCATCATTGCTAGACGTTGTATCAGGATTAGGTGAATCTATTCCTGATATATCAATAGTAGAAGTAGATTTAGCATCTCCTAAATCATGATTATCTAATGCACTTCTAGCATCGTCAATAGATGTAACACCAGTATCCTTAGAATATTCTTTTCTACTATAAACTTCTTCACCATCTGGATTTGTTACAGATGAAACATTACCATTTTTATCTTTTGTAACTGTATATTCTTTTCCATCTACTTTAACTGTAAATGAATCTTTCCCTTTTCTTGTAGTAGGAATAGGTTCACCATCTATAGTAAGCTGTCCACCTTCTAAAGCTGCAATCGTTCTTGCATTTTCTACTTCATTAGAATCATATTCAACTTGACCATCAACTTGACCATCACCATATAGGGTCTGAATAGCAGAAGCTCCATAAATTCCACTAGCTGCTGCTGTAAAATCAGCATATTTTTGCCATGCCTCAGTTATTAAAGAACTCCATTCTCTAAATAAATAATAATAATTTTTTAAAGGAGCACATTTTGTTGACCAAGCAGAATATAATTTTCCACCTAAATCACCATAAATTCCACTAGAAGGAGATACGTTTAATAATGTACTTATAGTTAAATCTAAATTATTTAATGCTTCATAATAATTATTATAATATTCTTCCAAATTATCTAAATTTGTTTTTATACTATCAAAATCAAATTTTTCAGTAGTACTTGCATCAGTTATAACATCAGTTGACATTTAATCATCTCCTTTTTGTAATTTATTATTCTCCCGATATTTTGCTAAAAAGATTATTAGCAGCGGTTTCAGCAGCAGTTAATGCTGCTTGAAATTCTGTTAAAGAATCTAAACTAATTGTATCTTTTTTAGTATCAACCATACTTTTAAAAGCATCATAACCCTTACCTTGCCAATTATTACTCATATTTGTATATTCATTAAATATAGCATCAAGCGCTTTATTAGCTTTTTCAATATACGTTCCACAATCAGTAAGCATATCTGTTATGTCTTTAGAAATAACTCCAAAATCCCAATTTCCATTAATAGCTCCGCTACCGCCGCCACCAGCTCCATCTGTTCCTCTTGTTTGCATTAAAATCACCCATATCCTTTTTTTACTTCAAGTATGATATAAACAAAAGGATATCCTTTTGCTTATATCATACTGCATATAATTATGCAGTATTATTTTATTGAGTATACGCTTGTATTGTTGCTGAATTGCCAGTAGAACTATCACCTGAATTTGAAGAAGATCTACTAAATACAGCACTAGCAGCTTCTTGGAATTCTTCTGTTTTAGTTGATGCATCTGCTACTTTATTATTTAAGTCATCAATTTTTTTACTAAAAGCTTCATAACTTGTTTGAAAATCATTCCATGAATTCCAAAAGGAAGAAATATCTCCACGTAAAATTGCACCATCTGAATTTTTTACTTTATCACTCATATCATCTGTTAATTCTTGTAACAATTTTTTTATTTCATCTTTTACATCTATTAGTTCGCCCATTTTAGTAGACACTGTTGCAAATTCAAATAATTCACTACTACTTGCGCTATCTCCACCGCCAGCTCCATCAGTACCAGCAGCTTGAGCTAATGTTATTTTTCTAATTTCCATATTCTTACCTCCTTAAGTCCTATTATTCAAATAATCCTTCAACAGAAGAAGTATTTGTCTCTGCTAAACCAGCAACTTCTTCAAATTTTGCACCCTTATCTCTTAATTCATCAATCATTGGGACAATCTTTTGCTCTTTATACGTATCGCAATAAGTTCTAAAAGCTTCATAGCCTTTTCCTTTCCAACAATCACCCATTGCTTTAATAATTGAAAACATTGCTTCTACTTTTTCATCTAATAGATCAGCTTTTGCACCAATATCATCAGCAGCATTTGATAAACCAGATTCACTATACTCAGATGTTACATCACCTGTTAATAGCATTTTTCTAATTTCCATAATACACCTCCCATTTCTCAATCTTTATAGAAATTACTAAGAATATTTTTGTGTCTATTATCACATACTACATTCTTAAATATATTTTACTATTTTTTTATGCTATGGTCAAACAAATAAAAAAAAGAAAACAGTTATTTAACCATTTTCTTACTTATTTATTAATTTTTTATTTTGAATATCATCTTCTAAAATACTAATAAATTCATCATATGTTACAGTCTTAGTTTCTTCAGAATCTGCTCTACGATAAGATATCATCTTATTATCAACTTCTTTTTGACCTAATATTAACATATATGGTGTCTTTTTAATAACAGCTTCTCTTAATTTATATCCTAATTTTTCATTACGTGAATCTAATGATACTCTATAATTTTCTTTTAATTTATTATTTATTTCATTTGCATATTCTAAATGATATTCACTATTAACAGGAAGTATTTGAATTTGTAATGGCGCTAACCAAGCTGGTAAATACCCTTTAGTTTCTTCTAAATAGAATGCTATAAATCTATCTATTGAACCTAAAATAGCTCTATGTATAACTACTGGTGTCTTCTTAGTTCCATCATAATCTACATATGTTAAATCAAATTTTCTAGGTAAACAGAAATCTAATTGACAAGTAGATAATGTATACTCAGCTCCAACAGCTGGTTTAACTTGAACATCTAACTTAGGTCCATAGAAGGCAGCTTCTCCTATTTTTTCAACATAATCTATTTTTAAATCTTTAAGTACTTCACGAAGTTTATCTTCAGCATTATTCCACATTTCATCATCATCAAAGTATTTAACTTTATCTTCAGGATCTCTAAGAGATAATTCAAAACGATATTCTTTAATCCCCATTTCTTTATATACTTCTAAGATTAAATCAACAACACCTTTAAATTCTTCTTCTATTTGTTCAGGAGTACAGAATATATGAGAATCATTTTGACAGAATGTTCTAACTCTTTCAATTCCTTTTAAAGAACCAGATGTTTCAAAACGTGAATCCCTTGCTACTTCAGCTATTCTAATAGGTAATTCTCGATATGAATGAATATCATTTCCATATATTACCATATGATGTGGACAGTTCATTGGACGAAGAACAAATTCTTCACCTTCTACTTCCATAATCGGAAACATTGCATCTCTATAATGTTCTAAATGTCCAGATGTTTTATATAATTCTACATTACCAAGAGGTGGTGTTTGAACATGAACATAACCACGTCTTAATTCTTTATCACGAATATAATTTTCTAAGATATTCCACATTGTAAAACCATTTGGTAAATACATTGGAAGTCCTTTACCTACTAAATCATTTATTAAGAATATTCCTAAATCTTTACCTATTTTACGATGATCTCTTTCTTTAGCTTCTTCTAATTCTTTTAAGTAAGCATCTAGTTCTTCTTCTGTAGGGAAACATACTCCATATATTCTTTGAAGCATTTTATTATTGGCGTCTCCCTTCCAATAAGCCCCACTAAATTTTATTAATTTAAAATGCTTTAATAACTTTGTATTTTCAACATGTGGTCCACGACAAAGATCAGTAAAATCTCCTTGTGTATACATTGAAATAACAGTATCTTTATCATCCATTCTTGATATTAAATCTATTTTATATGGATCATCTTTAAATTTTTCTAAAGCTTCTTCTTTACTAATTTCTTGTCTTATTATGTTCTTAGCATCTTTAGCACATTTTTTCATTTCTTTTTCTATTTTAGGTAAATCTTCTTCCGTAATCTTTTCATCACCTAAATCAATATCATAATAGAAACCTTCTTCTACAACAGGTCCTACCCAAAATTTAGCATTTGGATATAAATGTTTTACAGCTTGTGCTAATAAATGAGCACAACTATGATTTAACTTATTTAAATTTTCATCTTCTTTAAAATTTATCATTTCTTCATTCCTCTCTCTTTTTGCATTTGTTCAAATTTATAATGAGCAATTTCTTTTCTTTTCATTTTTAATTTTTCATATAATTCCTTTTGTACTTCAGGATTTTTTCTATTTAATAGCATTTCCCATCTTATATTAAAAAGTTCTTGCGTTAATTTATCATATTCTTCTGTATTACTCATAAAACACTTCCTTAAATAAAAAAAAGATGATACCTAAGGAGTGCTATTGCACGGTACCATCCCTTTATTTTCTTAATTTAGATAACGGCCTCAACCGGGTATTATTATACCTCTTAGAAGATAGTAATTATTAAGACTTCTATTTATTTTCACCAACCATAAACTCTCTATAAGCAAGTTACTTAATAATCTTGTTCTTCTTCATCGATTTAATCAAATCTTACTTCAAATTATTCATTTTGTCAATTAGATATCTTCATCTTCATTAGAACTTCTATTTTTAAATTGTAAAATAATAGGTGTTCCTGTTAAATCAAAATTATTTCTAATTGTATTTTCTAAATATCTTTCATAACTAAAATGAACAAGTCCTTTATCATTACATCTAAATGTAAATTTAGGAGGACATATTCCTGTTTGATTAACAAAATATATTTTTAATTTCTTTCCCTTATAACCAGGAGCTTCATGTAAATCAGTAGCATCATGTATAACATTATTTAATGTAGATGTTTTAATTTCTTTATGATTATTATTATAAGCATTTATTATTTCCGGCATTAAAGTATGTAATCTTTTCTTTGTTTTAGCAGATAAAAATACTTTATTAGCATATCTCATAAATTGAAAATCATTTTCAAGTAATTGTTTCCATACTTTTAATTCTTTATCTTTGTCTTCTATTAAATCCCATTTATTTACTACTAAAACTACCCCTTTACCGGCTTCTAAAGCATATGATGCTATATGTTTATCATGTTCTATAATACCTGTACTAGCATCAAGTAAAATAACACATACATCAGATCTATCTATCGCTTTTAAACTTCTTAATAAACTATACTTTTCTATTGATTCATATATTTTACCTTGTTTACGCATTCCTGCTGTATCTATTACTGTATATAATTCTCCATTATATTTAAACTTAGTATCTATAGAATCTCTAGTAGTACCTGCTATATCTGATACAATAGATCTATCTTCATTAAGTAAAGCATTTACTAAAGATGATTTACCTACATTAGGTCTTCCTATTATACAAAATTTTAATGTATCATCTATTTCTTCATCATTATCTGTAAAATCCCTAGTTACTTCATCTAATAAATCTTCAAATCCTAAATTATGTGAAGCAGACACTGGTATTATAAATTCAAAACCTAATTCATAATAATAATTAATTCTATCTTTTTGCATATCATAATTATCTAATTTATTTAAAGCTACTATTACTTTTTTACCAGATTTCATTAACATATCTCTAATATATAAATCATTACTAGTTAAATCTTCTCTACCATCTACTACAAAAATAATTATATCACTTTCAGTAACAGCTATTTCTGCTTGTACTTTAATATCTTTATTAAAATCTCCTTCACCAAGATCAATACCACCAGTATCAACTAATAAAAAAGTTTTATCTTTATAAGTAACATCTCCATATATACGATCTCTAGTTACTCCAGGAGTATCTAGAATAATAGCTCTCTTCTCTTTTATTAAACGATTAAATATAGTACTTTTCCCAGTATTAGGTCTACCTATTAAAGAAACAGTTTTTTTCATAAATACCCCTCCTTCATCGTATGTATTTTAGCATAACTTTTTATTTTAGTAAAATTAAAAGAGAACATCTAGTTCTCTAAACTCTTATTTATTATAGAATATATTTCTTCTCTACCTTTTTTAGTTTCTGAAGAAAATACTACTATATTATCATTCTCTCCTAATTTAAATGTTTCATTTAAATATTTATCTGATTTAATACGATCTTTTTGTTTAACTTTATCATACTTAGTAGCAACTATAGTTACATCTAAATTATAATATTTTAAGAAATTAAACATTAAAGCATCATCTTCTGTTGGTTTATGTCGATAATCTACAAGTAAAAAAACTCTCTTTAAATTATCTCTTTTAATTAAATATTCTTCTATCATTAAACCAAATTTCTTTTGTGTATCCTTATCTGTTTTAGCATATCCATAACCTGGTGCATCCACTAAATAAAAATTGTCATTTACAATATAAAAATTTAATGTTTGTGTTTTACCAGGTGTAGAACTTGTATGTGCATAATTTTTACGCATTATTATTGAATTAATAAAAGAACTTTTTCCTACATTACTTCTACCTACTAATAAAAATTCAGGCAAATTATCTTCTGGATATTGACTAGTTCTAGTAGCTAAAACTTTTAAATCTACTGATTCAACTTTCATATAACCACCACACGCTTATATTTAAACAAAAAAAGAAAGTGATGTCAAATCACTTCCCTATTCTACAGTTACTGATTTAGCTAAATTACGTGGTTTATCTATATCACATCCATTTAATTTAGCAGTATAATAAGCTATTAATTGACACTTAATAATTACTAAAATACTACTAATTAAATCACATCTCTTAGGTACAATAATCTGTTTAATATATAACTCTTTATCTTTAATAGGACTATCAGTAATTATAATACTTAGAGCTCCTCTTGAACAAACTTCTTTTACATTACTTATTGTTTTAAGTCTTATACTATCATCTGTAATAATACTAATTACTGGTGTTCCTTCTTCTATTAAACTAATAGTACCATGTTTAAGTTCTCCCGCCGCATAAGCTTCACTATGTAAATAACTAACTTCTTTTAATTTAAGAGATGCTTCCAAAGCATAAGCATAATCTACTTTACGTCCTAAATAAAAGATATCATTATTCTTATAAATTAATTTAGCTACTTCAATAGTATCACTAGTATCATCTAATAATTCATTTATTAATTTATCTAATTCTAAATATTCATTAAAAATACTTTTATCTAAAATCTTATTTTTTAATCCTAAATAACAAGCTATTAAAGATAATATTGCTAATTGACATGTATAAGCTTTAGTAGTAGCAACTGCTATTTCTGGTCCTGCTTTTATATAAATTACATCATCCGCTTCACGAGCTATTGAAGAACCAACAACATTTACTATCGCAAGAGTTTTAATACCTTGTTCTTTAACATTTCTTAATACTGCTAAAGTATCAGCAGTTTCTCCACTTTGACTAATTAATATAACTAAATGATTTTTATTATATATATGTTCTGTATAACGATATTCTGATGCTATATCCACATTTACATTAATATGTCCATATTTCATAAGTAAATATTTACCTACCATCCCTACATGATATGCAGATCCACATCCTATAATTGTTATTTCTTGATACTTATCTAAATTATATTGATCTAATTTACTTATATCTTTTATATATTCAGATATCGTATCATTTATTACTTTAGACTGTTCATTAATTTCTTTAAACATATAATGTTCATAACCATTTTTCATAGCAGCTTCTTTACTACCTTCAAATGTTAATAAATTCTTTGTACATATATTCCCATCTTCATCATATATAATAACATCTTCTTTATCTAAAACAGCATATTCATTATTTAATATTAAATAATACATATTAGTATATTCAAGTATTGCAGGAACATCCGATGCTATAAAGTTACCTTTAGGAGATACACCTAATATAAGAGGACTATCTTTTCTAATAGCATATATCTTATTATCTCCATCTATTAATATACCTAAAGCATAACTACCTACTAAATAATTTTTTAAATTCTTAAGTACATCTAGAATATCCATATCTTTAAGTAATTTATCTATTAAAGCAGCTACCACTTCTGTATCTGTATCACTATAAAAAGTATAATCAGTTAATTGATCTTTTAATTCTTTATAATTTTCAATAATACCATTATGAACTATTGTAACTTTACCTACTTTATGAGGATGTGAATTATAATCACTAGGTTTACCATGAGTAGCCCATCTAGTATGACCAATACCTACATAAGTATCTGTATTTAAATCTAAACTTTCTTTTAAATTTTTAATTCTTCCTTCTTTTTTAACTATTTCTATTTGGTTATTTTTAATATAAGCAATTCCTGAACTATCATAACCTCTATATTCTAAAGATTCTAATCCATTAAGAATAATGGGTATGCATTTATCTTTTCCTACATAACCAACAATTCCGCACATAAAAAACCTCCATATTAAAAAATATGGAGAATTATTCTTTGTTATAATTTTGATTTTACTTTTTAAAATAATTCTAACGTTCCATTACTCCGTAGTAACACCCGCCGAATATTTCGATAGTTACTATCCTCGTCACCTAAAGTAGGCCTGGCGCTAATTAAGTACTAATCCTTTCTAACTACTTAACTTTAATTAATTATAAACATATTATTCTTTTTATGTCAAACAAATAAGCATCCTTACCTAGGATGCTTACTTATATATTATTTCTAAACTATCTAATATAATATCTACACTATCTAAAACTATATCAAAATATTCTGAATTAGAAGAATAATATACAACTATTATTTTATTATTCTTTTTATAGATATTTACTAATACTTGTTCCATATCTTTTTCATATAAATAAGAATATGAATCATACTCAGTACTAGGACTATCTAAAGAATCTATCAAGTTATATCCTTCATTTTGTTTTTCTATACTATATCTTAAATCATCTACTATATCACTTAATTTAGTATCAATATATATAGTATCTAATTCTTTACTTTGAATTTTTAAAACACTTTTACTTTTTTTATGAACTAACTCTAAATAATTATCATCTTTTTTTATTTTCCAAGTACTATCATAGCTTAAACTAAAATCATTATTCTTAAATTCATTAATAGTTATACTAGAATTAGATACTTTAATTAAAATTACTGAAACTAACATAATTAATAATAAAATTATTATAATATTTCTCTTTTTCATCTTAAATCTCCATTATTAAAATTATTAAGTAACTTAAATCACTTTTAATAATTACTTTATATTTATTATTTGTATATACTTCTTTATTAGTTTCATTTTGAGTAATTGTAAATCCTTCATTTACTAATTCATCAGTAAATTCTGCTACTAAGTATAAAGAATCTATATTACTTAATGCATTACTTTTATATCTTAAACTTAATACATTATCTTTATAAGAAGATTTAACTAAATCAAGATTTATATTTTCTTCTAAATTGCCTACTTTTTTAAATTTATTCCATATTTTAGAAGATACTTTATTATATTCTTTTTCATTTGTTTCTTTTAAATAATAATCATCTTTAAAATCATCTAAACTAGTATATCTTATTTTATCAAAATCTTTATTCTTAATTAATTCTTGTAACTTAATTAAATAATCAGTACTATTAGCATATGATAATTCAGAATTTATACTATCACTAGTTGTAAATGCTACTACTTCACCATCTTTATTAAATAAAGAAGCTCCTGCATCACTACTAGATAATAGTAATAAATTTTTTAAGTGTCCATTTTCCATCGAAACAAAAGAGCCATAATTTATACTAAATCCTGAATTAATATTACTATTTATCATATATAACTTATCATCTGTTTTTAAATCTTGAGAATTACCAAACGTAACTGCTTTCCCAGCTTTTTTATCTAATTTTAAGATAGCTATATCATACGTTGTATCAGCAGATATTATACCTAAAACATTATAAGTATTACCATTAACATCATTTACATAAATATAATCAGATGTACTTAAAAAACTTTGAATTAAAGACCAATTAGTTACTATAATTCCTTCACTAATATAAAATCCACTACCATAAACATTAGTATCAGCATTACTAACACCAGTTACTTGAACAACACTACCTTTATTATTTTCATATATACGATTTAATTCTTCTAAAGAAGCTGTCGTACTATCTTCACCTTTTAAAGATAAAGCATTATAAGTACCACCAATCACTTCTCCATTAGATTCTTTTTTTGTTCTTTCATTATAATAATCTTCTAAATCAGTATCTACTGTAAACCAAGGATAATAAAATTTATAACCATCATTATCTTTTAACCAATAAACAAATACTACATCATATACACCATCTTCTGTTTTAGCTTCAGATAAATAAACAAAAGCTAAAATATCATTTTCATTAAATGTAACCATTTTAATATCTTTAATATATCCATCACTAAAATTATATTTTTGTAAATCTTTAAAATAAGTATCTCTAAATATTACACCAGACAATGTTGTTCCACCAGATGTATTATCAAAATACATATTTTTAGTATATTCTTTTGTTTTTTCTTCCGTACTCTTATCAGAAATAGATATATTTACCATACTTTTAACTAAATTAACTACTGTTTCATTAACTACTTCTTCTTTACTAAAATCAGTTGCTTCTATATTATAAGTACTATCTAAAGCATCTATTAAACTTTCACTTCTCTCTGTAACAGAGATTTTATCCATATCAATATCAAAAGCATATGTAAGCGAGAAACTAAATAATAAAATAATTGTATATATTATCTTTTTCACATTACTCACCTAATTTCTCTTTTAGAACTTCTATTATAACCTTACTTGCTGGTTTTGCATAGTCCCCATTTAAATAACAATCATGGAATGCTTCTGCAATAGTTTCATCATAAATATAGTTACCACTTTTATCTTTAGCTACAGCATAAGTAGAAATACTTTTTCTAAAGTCATCAAATGATATTGTATCATCATATTTTTCTAAATATCTTTTATAAGCTGTTTGTAACATTGAATAACTAAAATTCCCATTATTAAAATCAGCATATACTTTATATAAAAGAGATGAAGAAGAAGCACTTACAAATACTAACTTACCAGCATTATAATGACGACATAAAGCTACATAAGATAGATAGTGAGCAAACTCATGAGCAACAGTACTAGCTCTATTAGCATTTTTAGGAAAATATCCCGATTTAACTCCGTAAGCAACACTACTTTCTAACTTATCAACATCTAAAAAATATTTAGCATTTAATAATATTTGTGATTTAATTACTACTGGATAATTATTAGCAGTCCTACTAGTTGCAAAAGTAAATACTGGCATAAATGCAGCCATATAAGTAACACCTTCTATATTAGCAAGTGTTATATTAGTCATATAATTACGTGAATTAGGAAATTCATTATAAACATAAGAAATAACATTTCTAAGTTCTAAAGCAAACTCAGTATCCATCTCACATAAATTAACTGCTGTTATTCCATAATTATTAACTATTTCATTTTCTATCATAACTATTTCTGGTAAACAATTATCTTTTTGTCTATTACTATCACTAACTATTAATCTATTAGCATCATCTATACTATTAAAGGTCATTTGATTAAAATATTGATAATCATAAATTATTGAAGTAACTCCAGTACTTCCAAGTGCTGGTATTTGACCAGACTTTGAAACCCCCTGATATTTTAACATTTCTTCATCTACAGATATTGTACTATCTCCAGTAATATTTATTGTATTATCTTCACCAAAATAAAAAGAAGCATTAGAATTTTTAAAGAAATAAATACCAGCTAATAAACATATAATAATAAGAGAAAAAGCTGTTAATATACTACCAGGACTAGCTTTCTTTTTTTCAAAAGTTATATACTTAGCTTTACTATTTTTATTACCATTTACAGATACTGATAAAGAATTTCCAAATATATTATAATATTTATTAGTTTTTTTAATTTCATCATCCTTATTATTTTTAACTAATTTAATAAGTGGTTCATTACTTATTACTCCACCACTATTTTTACTTTCATCTACTTGAATATATTTATTTTTTAATTTTTGAACAGGTGTACCACAGTATGGACACATATCTAATGTATTATTTAATTTTTTACCACATTTTTTACATACCATACTTACACCTCCATTATTATATTTATTATAACATACTTAATAAAAAAAAATACAAAAGTTATTCTTCTGTATTTTCATTTCCAACTAAGACTTCTCTTGGTTTAGAACCATTTTGTGGTCCTATAACTCCTCTTTCTTCCATTGTATCTATTATTCTAGCAGCTCTATTATATCCTAGTCTAAATCTTCTTTGAATAAGTGATGCTGATATTTTACCTTGTTCAACAGCAAATTCATATATTTCATTATATAATGGATCATCATCTGTACCACCAGGTCCAGACCCTATACCATTAGATGCTCCATCTGTATTAACAGTTTCTAAATTAAATTTATCATCATAGTTAGCTTTTTGTTGACTAGTAACCTCTTTAATTACTTTTTCTATTTCATCATCAGTAACAAAACATCCTTGAATACGATCAGCTTTATTTTGACCCATTGGTAAATAAAGCATATCACCTTTACCTAAAAGTTTTTCAGCACCAGCACCATCTAAAATAGTTTTAGAGTCTACTTGAGATGCTACTGCAAATGCTATACGTGATGGAATATTTGCCTTAATTACACCAGTAATAACATCTACAGATGGTCTTTGAGTAGCAGTTATTAAATGAATTCCTGCTGCACGCGCAAGTTGTGTAATACGCATTATAGATTCTTCTACTTCTTTACGAGCAGCTACCATTAAGTCCGCCATTTCATCAATAATTACTACTATATAAGGCATCTTTGTATCATCTATTTTGCCTCTTTTAACTTTATCATTATAATCATCTATCTTTTTAACACCTGTTTCCGCAAACTTACGATAACGATCATCCATTTCCGCAACTATTCTTTGTAAAGTAGCAGATGCTTTTTTAGGATCGGTTACAACAGGAAGTAATAAATGAGGTACTCCATTATAATTAGATAATTCAACTTGTTTAGGATCTATTAATACAAGTTTTACTTCATCTGGTTTATATCTCATTAAAATAGAAATAATCATACTATTAGTACATACTGATTTACCAGAACCAGTAGAACCAGCTATTAATAAGTGTGGCATTTTTGTAATATCACAATATCTTGCTCTACCCATTAAGTCTTTACCTAAAGCCACTTGAATTCCTTTATTATTATCTTTTGATTCTTTTATAGCTTGTAAAACTCCTCTTATCTTAACAGCTGATATATTGCCATTTGGTATTTCAATACCAACAGTACTTTTACCAGGAATAGGTGCTTCAATACGTACATCTTTAGCAGCTAGTTTAAGAGCTATTTCTTTATTAATATTAAGAATTTTACTAACCTTTGTTCCTGATGGTACATCAAGTTCAAATTGTGTAACAGCAGGACCTGCATGTGTATCGACAACTGTAGCTCCATTAATTTGGAAATCAGCTAAAACATCAACTAACTTTTTAGCTTTTTCTTCTCTTTCTTTTTTATCTTTAGGATTTTCATTATTAGTTTCTGCTTTATCTAAAATATCTAAAGATGGTACTACATAACCAGCTGTATCTATAACTGGTGTTGTTTCAACTACTTCTTCTGTAACAACTTCATTTGCTATTTCTGGAAGAGATATATTATCTTCTTCCTCTTCCTCTTCTTCATCCTCAAATAAAGAATCAATTTTTTCATATAATCTTGTAAATAAACCTTTTTTATTAGTTTTTACTTCAACAGAATCTTCTTCTATCTCTTCTGCTTCAGTTTCTTCTTCTATCTCTTCTTCTTGACGTAATAATCTTTCTTCTTTCTTTTCTTTTACCCAATCAAAGAATGTTTCTAAGTAAGAACCTAAATCTATTTCAAACATTAAAACTAAAGAAATAATTGTTAAAACAACCATAACTACTATTGTTCCTACTTTACCAAATAAATTGGCAAATATAGAAGCGAAAGCAGCTCCAACCATTCCTCCACCTATTTTAATACTTTTTTGTCCACTAGCAAATAAACCACCATTTTCATTTAATGTACTAATACGACTATTATAATTAACTTTTGTTGCATCTAAAATATAATTACTTTGATAATTATCTATATAATATAAATGACTAAATACTAAAAGAATTATTAATAATATACATATTGCTACTAATTGTCTTGTTGGAATATTTAATTTTTTACTTCCCTTGCCCCAAACAAAGATAATTCCAACAACTAATAATAAGACAAGTAATAGTAGCCACCATTCTCCAAGTATCAACATTGCTTGTTTTTTAATCCATAATCCAAATGTCCCAAAACCAAGTCCTAAAATAGCAGATGCAGAAAAAATAACACCCAAAATCTGGAAAGCCATTTCTCTTCTTTCCATTCTTTGTTTTTTAGTAGTTCTTCTTCTTTTACTCATACTACTCACCATAATAATTATATCGCATATTAACATGTAAAATCAAAATAAAAACATCTTACTTTACTATATTATCAATATTTTTTATACTTTACGTAAACACCTTGTTTTTTAACTAATAGATTGCTATAATTATTATTGTTAAGGAGGAAATTATGAAAAAGAAAGTTATTTTATTATTAGTTTTAGCATTAATGCTAGTTGGTTGTAATAAGAAAAGCTCTAATTTAGAAAATAATTCTACTATATTGACTATGAAAGATGGCGTTACTGTTACAGCTGATGATTTATATCAAAAATTAAAAGAAAGTGATGAAGCATTAACTGAAGTTATAAATATGGTTGATAAACAAATTCTAGAATCCATTTATGCTGATAAAATTGATGAAGCTAATGATGCTGCTGATGCTGCAATCGTTGAAGCTGAAGAATATTTTGGTGATGATTTAGAAACATATTTACAACAATATGGTTATGGTGGTGTTGATGATTACAAAGAATTAGTATACATCGGTTATTTAGAAGATTTAGCCATTTCTGATTATTGTAAAGATCAAATTACTGAAAAACAAATTAAAAAATATTATAAAGATGAAGTTGTTGGTGATATTAAAGTTAGTCATATTTTAATTACTTCTAAAGCAACTGATGATATGACTGATGAAGAAGTTAGTGCAGCTGAAACTGAAGCTAAAGAAAAAGCCGAATCAATTATTGATGAACTTAATAAAACTTCTAAATCAGAAGTTGCTACTAAATTTGCTGAATTAGCTAAAGAAATGTCTGAAGATTCATCTACTGCTGATAATGGTGGTTCTCTAGGATGGATTAATAAAGGAACTTTAAGTAGTGAATATGATGAACTAGTAACTGCTGCTTATAACTTAAAAGACGGTGAATATTCAACTACTGTTGTTGTAACAGAACTTGGTTATCATGTAATTATGAGAACAGAAACTAAAGAAAAAGCTGATTTAGAAGATATTAAAGATGATATTATTGAAACATTAGCTGAAGAATATTTAGAAGAACATCAAGTAGCTAAAGTAAAAGCAATGCAAGAATTAAGAAAAGAATATGATTTAACTTTTGAAGATGATAGTATTAAAGAAAGATATGCTGAATATATTCAAGAAATGCTTACTTACTATCAACAACAAGATGAAAGTTCTGACGAAGATACAACTACTACTTCTGAATAATATAAAAATGAAGCCCTTAAAAAGCTTCATTTTTTTTGATTTCTTCTATTTCTGTATTAGTAAAACCCTTTTGTAATAATTTAATTTTTACTTGATAATCTAATTCATTACCAGTATATTTCTTACTAAGTTTATTATAAATTTTACGATATTCTTTATTAATAACTTTATTATCTACTTCGATATCTACATCTTTTAAAATATCTTCTATCATCCATTTATAATACCCTTTAGCTCCTAAATCATAAATAATCTTTTGTATTAATTTATATTTAGAATAATTATGATTACTATTTATCTTTTTCTTAATTAGATTTTCTAATTTGCTTAACCAAATATCATTAGAAATATTATTTAATTTAGCATCTACTTCGATATCACTATATCCTAATTTAATTAAATCTTTTTTTATCTTTAAAGGACCATTATTAGTTAAATTAACTTGATCTTCTATATAACATTTTAAATAATATTCTTTATTTAAATAACCATTATCTTTTAATCTCTTTATTGTTTCTTTTATTATCCTTTTAGGATATATTTTATTTAAATAATTTTCTATTTCTTTTTCCGTACGTAATTTAATATTAATATATTTTAATGCTTTATAATAAGATTCTAAACTATCATTATATTCTACTATATCTTTAAATTCTTTTTCTGTTATTTCTTTCTTTCTTAATAATTCATATTTAATAATAACATCATCATATAAGTTAACTTCTATATCATCTATTAATACTTTATATTTATTACTTCTTAATTTTGTATATTTTTTAATTTGCATTTAATTCACCTGTTCTTATTATAACAAAGCACTTATTTTTAAACAAGAACAAATGTATGAAAAAAGACTTAATTATCTAAGTCTTCTTTATATTTTTTACATACTACATCTAAATCTTTAATTAAATCATTTATAATATCATCTTTAGTACGAATACCGGATGCCAGTTCATGACCTCCACCACCATACTTAGCAGCAACTTCGTTAATTACTGGTCCCTTACTACGAATATTTATTTTATATAATTCATTTTTATCATCGTAAGTAATAAATACCCAAGCATAGATATCTTTAATATTATTAAAATCATTTATCATATTAGATGGTGTAGCTTTATCTACATTATATTCTTTTAAAATATCCGGCGTTATATTTATATATCCCAAACCATTATCTGTTACATTTAAATTTTCACATAAATAACCATAAAATTTAATTTCATCTAATGGTCTTTCATATAATTTTTGATAAAGCTTTGTTGTATCAATATTACTTTTTTCAATTAATTTACCTACTAAATAAAATGTCTTACTACTAGTATAACTAACTAAGAAACGATCACTATCAGATACTACTCCTAAAAATAAATTTTCACATATCTTTGTATCATATTTTAATTTAGTAGCAAACATAAACTCTATTATCATTTGACAAGTACTAGATGCTTTTTCTTCTATCCAGTCACAACTACCAAATGTTTCTAAAGAAGGATGATGATCTATTTTAAATATCTCTTTAAAATTATTTAAATCTACTCCATCTACTCTTTCTTTATTAGGTACATCTAAACAAATAAGAAGAGGATTATCTAATTTAGTTTCATCTACTCTATCAAGTAATCCATAGCTCTTAAATTTAGCTACTGATACACCAACAGCATATACATTTTTATTAGGAAAATTTAATTTAATTAAATCTCTAAGTGCTATCTCACTTGCAATAGCATCAGGATCAGGACTAATATGTCTAGCTATTACAATATTTTTATATTCTTTTATTTTCTTTAAGATTCTTTTATATTTAATATCTAACATAAGTCCTCACCCTTTTCTATTTAATTAATTCATAAGTATCTTTAATAATCATTAATTCTTCATTAGTAGGTATTACGTATACATCTACTTTAGAAGTCTTAAGTGTAATTAAACCTTCTTTTTTATCTTTATAAGATGCAATAGCATCATTTTCTTTTTCATCTATTTTAATACCAAGAGGAGCTAGACGATTTAAGATTTCTTTTCTAGCTAAAGAACCATTTTCTCCTACCCCAGCTGTAAATACAATAGCATCTACTTTACCTTCAAGTTCAATATAATATTCAGCAATATATTTTGCTACACGGTCATTATACATTTCTAGTGCTAAAATAGCATTTTCATCTCCGTTAGCAGCAGCTTCTTCTACATCACGTGAATCAGATTTACCAGAAATTCCTAATAAGCCACTCTTTTTATTAAGTTCATTAGTTATTTCATCTACATTCTTACCTGATTCTTTACATACATAATTTATAATAGAAGGATCTATTGAACCAGATCTAGTACCCATCATTAAACCATCTAATGGTGTTAGACCCATAGTTGTATCATAACATTTACCATCTTTAATAGCAGATATACTAGCTCCACTACCTATATGACAAATAATTAAATTACAATCATCTTTCTTTAGTTTTTTCTTCATTACTTCAGTTATATATTTATGACTAGTACCATGGAAACCATATTTTCTAACACCATATTCTTTATACCATTCCATTGGTACTGGATACATATAATTCTTTTCAGGCATTGTTTGATGGAATGCTGTATCATATACAGCAACCATAGGTACATCAGGAAGTGCTTCCCTCATAGCTTCAATACCAGCTAAGTTACCTGGATGATGAAGAGGTCCTAATTTAGTTAATTCTTTTATACTATCAATTACATCTTCATCAATAATAACAGAATCAGAATACTTTTCACCACCATGTAAAACACGATGCCCTACACCTTTTATTTCATCTAAACTTTTAACAGCATTATGTTTTAAAAGTTCTTCTATTAAAACTTCTACTGCTTCAGTATGATTTTTTAAATATCTAGCCCCTTTTATTTTTTCACTATTAATTTTTGTAGTCCAGAAACTATCCTCTAAACCAATTTTTTCAATATAGCCGCTAATAATAACTTTCTCTTCTGGCATTTCAAATAATTGAAATTTAAGAGAACTACTACCAGCATTTACACATAATAATTTCATTTAAACACCTCATGTGTATTATACAAAAAAATGATAGAATAATCTATCATTTTATAGTAAATCTTCAAAAGTATTATTACTTTCTTTACTTCTTATCCATATAATTTCTTGATTATGAATAGCATTATATATCATTTCTTCATAATCTAATACTTCTTCATATTTACGAGCATTTTCAAATGTTGGATTTATTATTGGATGTTCTGGTACAAAAATTGTACAACAATCTTCATAAGGTAAAATACTTGTTTCATAAGTATCTATTTTCTTAGCTATATCTATAATTTCTAATTTATCAAAACAAGCTACTGGTCTTATAACTGGTATTTTAACTACTTCATTTATAACATTCATACTAGTAAGTGTCTGACTAGCAACTTGCCCTATACTTTCACCATTAACTATTATTTTAGCATTATTATTACGAGCTATTATCTCAGTTATTCTATACATCATTCTTCTCATTATTGTAATTAAATATTCATGAGGACAATTTTTATATATAGCCATTTGAATATCTGTAAAATTAACTATATGTACTTTGATATCATTATTATAAATAGCTAACTTTTTAGCAAGTTTTAACACTTTGTTTTTAGCTTCTATACTTGTATGTGGAGGACTTTCAAAATAAACACATTCTAATTTAACTCCTCTTTTTATTGCCAAATATCCCGCTACTGGTGAATCTATTCCGCCACTAAGCATTAACACACCCTTACCAGCTACTCCAACAGGATATCCTCCTAAACCTTTCTCGCTATTAAAATAAACATAAGTATTATCACTTCTTATTTCAATATTAATTAATAATTCTGGCTTATGAATATCTACTTTAATATCATCTATTTCTTTAAATATAGAAGTAGCTACTATTTTATTAAAATCCATACTTTTAATAGGATATTTTTTATCACTTCTCTTAGTATTTACTTTAAATGTTTTAAAACTTTTATCTTTTATTAAATCTAAAATATTTTTACATATCTCTTTTTCATCTCTTGTATTAATTTTATAAGCAATAAAATATTCATGAATACCAAATACATGATGTAATGAATTAATTATTTCTTCTTCATTATTTTCATTTAATTCAATAAACATTCTTCCTTTATCAAAATATAAATTATTATTATCACCCAAAGTAAATAAAATATTCTTTTTTAATTGTGTTAAAAATAAATTAATATTAGCTTTCTTAGTATTAAGTTCTCCATATTTAATCATGATTAACTTTTCCATAGAATCACCCCTAAATACAAGTGAAAGTATATCATAATAAGTAAAAAAATACTACATCTTCATAGTATTTCTTTTTCTTATATCTTCTAATATACTTGGCATTTCCTCTAAAGAAACTATCTCCTTAGTTACATTTTTTACATACCCTAATCTTCTATTAACCTCTATTTCATAATATTCTTCTTTTATTTTATATTTCTTAAAAGCATTAACTATCTTATTTAAACTTTCTTCATAAGCTATTATAAATCTATCTTGATATTCTTTTGGTAAACCATAAAATGTATCATTTCCCATAAATACAAAAGGTCTATCATATCCATAAACTATTCCCATAATATATCTGGGAAAGAATTCACTATTATCATAATTATTATTTCCTATTAAATCAATAAATGTATATCCTTCATCTTCACTAAAATAAAAATTAGTAGGTTTAGGATCAACAACTAAATTATTTTTTTCTATCTCTAAATAATCCCTAATTAATTTATCATATATTTCTTGACTAGCTTTACTTCTTAATTCCAATTCTTCTAAATATTCATTAGTTTTAATTAAATAAGTATTTATTATATCTTCTATATTATCACTTAATTTAGCATAGATTATCTCACTATTAAAACTCTTCCCTTTAGCTCTTTCTTCTAAATATACTCCCTTACTATAATTAATATTTTCTCCATAATTAGAAGTAGTACCAGGTATAAAACGATAATCTAGTATTGATGCAATATTTATTCCTAACTTTTTACATTTTCTTATATTAGCAATATATTCTTCTAACATTTCATCAGTTACAGGCATAGCTTTAGTTACTAAACAATACTTATCATTTAAAGGTAGATATAATTTATTACTATTTAAACCAAGTTCATATAATTCATCTGTTAACATCTTATACCTTATTCACAACTAGTAATAGCACCTAAGTCATATATATTTTTATAACCCAATTCTTTTAATGTTTCAGCAGCTATCTTACTTCTTTTACCGCTACGACAATAAACAATTACTTTAGTATTTTTATCTTTAACAACACTTTCTATTGTACTTGAAATAGTTTCATAATTTAAGTTAATAGCATTATCTAAATGTCCTTCATTATATTCACTTTCCGTACGAACATCTATTAATATAGCACCATCTTCTACTAATTCATCTTTTTCTATACATGTTACACTATTAATTACTGTTTTATCTTCAGTACTATTACATCCTACTAAAAATAAACATAATATAATAATTAAAAATATTTTCTTATTCA
>Ga0181612_103619_pt1 | contig 47495 bp, 23 predicted proteins | sample HoacroProtozoa21_FD_119630 | JGI IMG/M metagenome (GOLD analysis project Ga0181612, IMG submission 119630) | Hoatzin crop microbial communities from Cojedes, Venezuel. Combined Assembly of Gp0051906, Gp0051904, Gp0051908
CAAGCCCACCCTCGATAGCATCCGCAGTCAGACGTGTACCGACTACGAGTACCTCGTCATGGACGGAGCGTCGAGCGACGATACGTTGGCGATGATTCAGGAGTCGGGCATTGCCTCCGTGCGCGTCACCAGCGAGCCCGATAGCGGCCTCTATGACGCGATGAACAAGGCCATTGCAGCCGCCACAGGGCGTTACCTCATCTTCTTGAACGCGGGCGACTCTTTTGCCGATGATACCTCGCTGGCGCGCATCGCCGTGGCTGCCGAGCAGTCGCCGGGCGTAATCTACGGCCAGACGCAGATTGTCGACAGCAACCGCCGCGTGTTTGCCCAGCGCCACCTGCGTGCGCCCAAGCACCTCACGGTCGATAGCTTTGCCCGCGGCATGGTGGTGTGCCACCAGGCGTTTGTTGCCCGCCGCGACTTGGTGCCGCAGTACAACCTGCAATACCGCTACAGCGCCGACTATGACTGGTGCATCCGCGTGCTGCAGCAATCGGCAGGCAATAATGCCTACGTTGGTAACGACCCCATTATTAGCTTCTTGAGCGATGGCATGACCGACCAGCACCGCTGGGCCTCGTTGCGCGAGCGCTACCGCATCATGTGCCACTACTACGGCACCTGGCCCACCATCGCGCGCCACATCTCCTTCATCCCCCGCTTCATCGTGCGACGCATTTACGAGCGTATCAAAAAATAGTTTAAATTGTACCAAAATGCCACAATTTTTTGATTCTTGTGCGATTGTGCCGTACCTTTGCAGTCCAAAAGTCGATTTTCTTTCCTTATGAGTGACGTAGTTTTACCCCACAACATCACCGCAGCCATTGAGCAAAACGGCTATGTGGTGCTCGACGTGACCAAGCACAAGTCCCTCGGCATGATGGCACTGAAATACTCGTCGATTGCGCTGTGCACCCGTGGCGAGGCCGAAATCGAGCTCAATATGGAGCACCTGCACGTCAAGGCGGGCGACCGCATGTTCACACGCAACATGATGATGCTCAACCTGCTAGAGTCTTCTTCCGACCTCGAGGTGACGCTCATGCTGCTCGACCCCAAGGTGGCGTTCAATGCCACCGTGGGCATCTCGGTCAACGAGCTCGAGAGCTTTGCCGAGCGTCCCATCTCGCACATCGACGACGAGCACGTGTGGAACAGCGCACTCGAGATGATGCACGCCCTCGGGCACATGTCGCATTTACCCCACATCACGCGTGTATCTGAAATTGCTAACACGCTGATACGCAGCGTCCTGCTCCTGCTCTGCGGCTACGATTACGCCGAGAGCCGCACTAGGGCACGCTCGCGCACTTTCACCTCGGCCGACGGCTATTTCCGCGACTTCATCGACCTCGTTTATCAAAACGTTGATAGCGAGCACGAGGTCACTTTCTATGCCAGTCAGCTGAAAATCACGCCCAAGTACTTGAGCGAGGTGTGCAAGATGAAAAGCGGACACAAGGCCAAGGAAATCATCTCGCAAATCCTGCTGGCACGCCTCAAGCGCGACATCATCCACACCGAGAAGTCGATTAAGCAGATGACCTACGACTACCACTTTGCCGACCAGTCGAGCTTGGGCAAATTTTTCCGCAAGTTGACGGGCATGTCACCCGCCACTTACCGCCGCACCGCCGCCGGTGACAACATCGCTTACCTCGGTGATTCACAAGACGATGACTCACAAGAACATAACACATGAAAACCATTACTTATAAATCTTAATGAAAGGTTATAACATATTCATCCTCTTCCTGCTGGGGATGCTCTCGGCTTTCGGTCCGTTTGTGACCGATATGTTTGTGCCCGCGATGCCATCGATGGTCACCGATCTCAACACCACCATGCCCATGGTGCAGCTAGGCTTGACCACGAGTATGCTGGGACTTGCGGTGGGGCAACTCATTTTTGGACCCATCAGCGACAAGATTGGGCGCCGCCGTCCTGTCCTGTGGTCCATGGCGCTGTTTGCCCTCGCCTCGGTCGCCATCATCTATGTGCCCACCATCGAGGGCTTCATCGGCCTGCGTTTTGTGCAGGGCCTTGCAGGCGCAGGAGGCATCGTGATTTCGCGTTCGGTAGCCACAGACCTCTTCGACGGTCGCCAACTCATGAAGATGCTCGCCGTGATTGGCGCCATCAATGGCGTGACGCCCATCGCTGCACCCGTGGTGGGCGGCTTGATGGTCGACAGCGTCGGTTGGCGCGGCATCTTCGAGGTGCTGCTCTGGGTGGGCGTGGTCCTGCTCATCTGCTCGTTCTTCATGCGCGAGTCGTTGCCGCCCGAGCGTCGGCAGCAGCGTAGTCTGCTGGCCACGTTTGGTCTCTTTGGCAAGGTGGTGCGCAACCGCAAGTTTATGTGCTACACCTTTGAGCAAGCGGCGGCGCAGTTCATCCTCTTTGGCAACATCGCCAGTTCGTCGTTTATCGTGCAAGACCACTATGGTTACTCGGCACTGGCCTACAGTATCGCCTTTGCTGTCAACGGCATCGCCATTGGCGCGGGCGCGGCCTGCTCGGTGCGTTTCCGCACGCCGCAGCGGTGCATCAACGTGAGTTGCGCGGGCATGCTCGCTTTTAGTGCACTCATGGCCATCGTACTGTGGTTTAACGGCAACTTCTGGATTTACGAGACGGTGCTCTGCTTCCTGCTCTTCTTCATGGGCCTCACGTTCACGGCATCGACAACGCTTGCTCTCGACAGTGAGCGCGAGGAGGCGGGCACGGGTTCGGCACTGTTTGGCGCCGTCGGTTTCGTTGCTGGTGGCGTGGTATCGCCGCTGGTGGGCATGGGCAACTTGCTGCACAGCACCGCCATCGTGATGCTCACGGGTGCCATCCTCGCTACCATTTTCGCTCTGCTCTCGCGACGCGTCCCAGCTACACATTAAAATAATGTGCACAGGTGCAGATTTTTGCGTAACTTTGCAGTCGCTTTGACGATGAAACGAGTTTTCGCAATACTGTGCCTATTGAGCGCGCTACCTGCCGTGGCGCTCGCTCAAGTGCGCGGTGACGTCAACGGCGATGGTCTGGTCAATAGTGCCGACATCAGTGCCGTGGTCGACGTCATCACCACGGGTGTCGTCAATAGCGCCGCCGATGTCAATGGCGATGGCCGCGTCGATAGTGGCGACATCAGCTACATCGTCAACATCATCACTGGCGGAAACCCCGAGGAAACGCTCACCGGCGCGGCCTACGTCTGGGACGACAACGTCATCCCCGAAATCCACATCGACGTGAGCGAGGACCAGTGGAACCAGCTCCTCAGTCTCTACGACGGCAACTCGGGCACCAAGCAATACATCCACGTGCGCACGCTCACCTACATCAAGGGCAACGACACCACCATCATCACCGACCCCGGCCTGCGCCTCAAGGGCAACACCTCGCGTCGTCGCCCCGAGGGCAGCTACGGCGAGATGCACAGCAGCGGCAACACCGACTGGCATCACGTCCACCTGGGCCTGAACCTGCGCAAGTACCACAAGGACGAGGACCACACCATCAGCGGCATCCGCAAACTCTACCTCAAGTGGTTCAAGGACGATGCCACCTACGTCCGCGAGGTCTTCTGCTACGACCTCATGGAGCGCTACAACGTGTGGACCGCACCGCAAGACAACTACTGCCGCCTGTGGCTGCACGTGGGCGACGATGCCACCGAGACCTACTACGGCATCTACGGCATGGTCGAGCCCATCGACAAGCAATTCATCAAGCGCCGCAAGGGCGACGAGGGCTTCGATACCTCCAAGGGAAACTTGTGGAAATGCCGCTATCCCGCCTCGCTCGTCGACACAGGCGCCGATATGTGGTATGACGACGACACCGACGACAACCACACCTACAAGCTGCAAACCAACACCGACAGCTTCACCGTGGCCCGCGAACAACTCGTCGATTTCATGCTCAAACTCAAGGGAAAAGGCCGCGAAAGCTTCTACAAGTGGATTAACCAAATCACCGACGTCGACCTGCTCCTGCGCACCTATGCCGTCAACGTCGCCGTGGGCATGTGGGACGACTACTGGAACAACGGTAACAACTTCTACATCTACTTCTCGACCACCGACAAGTATGACTACCGGTTCTACTTCATCCCCTACGACTACGACAACACGCTGGGCACCTCGCTCGAGTGCGGCGTCCAGAGCGATGCAGGCCGTCAGGACCCGCTCAACTGGGGCTCCAGCGACAACCCACTCATCAAGCGCCTGCTCGAGTTTGACGAGTATCGCGACAAGTATGTGGCCTACCTCAAGGAACTCGTTGAGGCGGGCACGGGCTTGATGCACGTCGACGAGGCCACGCAACGCATCGCCGATTGGGAAAAACTCGTCGCACCCTACGTCAACAACGACACGGGCGAGGACACCACCATCGAGGATAAACCCGCCTACTGGGGCAACCACAGCGAGTACCGAGTGCTCGAGCGAGGCAGCAACAACTTCTTTAAAGTCAAGGCCGAAACCATCAACAAAATTGAGTGACGGAACTCTCGCAGATTTTGAAAATTAACAACTTGATATACAATTATTTAATGCTATGTCACTGAAATGCGGAATTGTCGGACTTCCTAACGTCGGAAAGTCCACCCTTTTTAACTGTTTGTCGAACGCCAAAGCGCAGTCGGCTAACTTCCCATTTTGTACCATCGAACCCAACGTGGGTGTCATCACAGTCCCCGATGAGCGCCTCAACAAGTTGGCGGAACTCGTGCACCCCGCCCGCATCGTGCCCACCACCGTCGAAATCGTCGACATCGCTGGCCTGGTCAAGGGTGCCTCGCGCGGTGAAGGCTTGGGCAACAAGTTCCTCGCCAACATCCGCGAGACCGACGCCATCTTGCACGTGCTCCGCTGCTTCGATGACGACAACGTGACCCACGTCGACGGCTCGGTCGACCCCGTCCGCGACAAGGAGGTCATCGATCTCGAACTCCAACTGCGTGACCTCGAGACCATCGAGTCGCGCATCACCCGCGTCTACAAGCAGGCGCAGGCTGGCGACCGCGATGCACGCGTACAATATGACGTGCTCGCGCGTTACAAGGAGGCCCTCGAGAAGGGACAGAACGCCCGCGCGGTCGAGCTCGAGAACAAGGACGAGGAGCGCGTCGCCCACGACCTGTTCCTGCTCACCGCCAAGCCCGTGATGTACGTCTGCAACGTCGACGAAGCCTCGGCAGTCAATGGTAACCACTACGTCGATGCCGTCCGCGAGGCTGTCAAGAACGAAAACGCCGAAATCCTCGTCGTGGCTGCCCAAACCGAGGCCGAAATTGCCGAACTCGAGAGCCGCGAGGAGCGCGACATCTTCCTCGCCGAAATTGGCCTCAAGGAAAGCGGCGTGAACCGCCTCATCAAGGCCGCCTACAGCCTGCTCAACCTCGAGACCTTCCTCACCGCAGGTCCCAAGGAAGTACGCGCTTGGACCTTCCGCCGCGGCAGCAAGGCACCCCAGTGCGCCGGCGTCATCCACAGCGACTTTGAACGCGGCTTCATCCGTGCCGAGGTCATCAAGTACGACGACTACATCCACTACGGCAGCGAGGCCGCTGTCAAGGAAGCCGGCAAGATGCACATCGAGGGCAAAGACTACGTCTTCCAAGACGGCGACATCGTCGTTTTCCGCTTCAACGTTTAGAAAATTTGGGCCAATTATTGCCCATCCCAAAAAAAAGTTCTACTTTTGTGCCGCCGTAGCGATTACACGACAGGCACCGCGCCCGGATGGTGGAATCGGTAGACACGAGGGACTTAAAATCCCTTGGCCATTGCGGCTGTGTGGGTTCAAGTCCCACTCCGGGTACCCTCAAGCCCCCTGTAAATCACCCATTTACAGGGGGCTTTCTGTGTCCCACAGTGTACTTCTTCCTCTTATACAAGTTAATTCGCGCAGACTCCGCAGACCTTTTATTTTTTCTCGCGCGGACCAGCGCAGACTCATTTTTCACTCTTCACTCTTCATTCTGATGGAAGGTCTGCGCGAATTTGTGCTTGCTGAGGATTTGTTGTGGTTTATTGAGTTGGGGTTAAAAAAAATAGTTGAAAAAACTTGTTTTGTGTTGATTTTTTGGTAAATTTGCCATTTGAATAGTAAACCGTTATAGTGCATTGGTGCGAATGAGGGCGCATCGAGATGGGCTATCGTTTTGGTAGTGTGCACTTTATTACCCTCGTCTACAATCGGCTTATGAAGCATTTTACGAAATTGCTGGCTGTGCTGGTTGCCTGTACAATTGGTGCGGGCGCGTATGCATGGGAGGCTATCGACGCCGTGCAGTCTGTTGACCAAGGTGGCACGCCGTTGACAGCGACGATGGCCAGCGCGATTGACCAGCCCGTCAAGGCTGGAACGTTTGAGATTCCTGCTGCGGCAACCACTGCGAAACCTAACATGCATCGCTCGGGCGCTAAGAAAGCAGTATCTTCAATCAGCGACTTGCTGGGCAAGCGCGTGATGAGTTATAGCACCCTGATTACCTCGCTCGGTAGCGGTGGCGGTACGGTCACCATCACGCAGGGTACTGGCGACACCATCGTCATCAACGATTGGTTTGCTGCCAACGTTGTCGTTAAGGCAGCTGTCGACCTCACCAACAAGACCATCACCATCCCTAATCAGGTGATTGTGAACAATGCAAATTATGGCGACGTCGACATCGTCACGATTACATCGAGCGGCTCAATCGACCGCACCACACCGCTGACGGGTACCATCGACGACGATGGTAACATCAGCATCGACTCGTGGTGGGGCGCTGCCATCGTTAGTGGTACCTACAAGGACTACTTCATGGCAGGCGGCTATGAAACCACCCTCGAGGTGCCCAACGGCACGATGGTGGTCAACCGCTACGACACCACCATTGTCTACAACTGGTCGGTCATCGTTGAGCAAACGGGTAAGAACCTGGTAACGGTCAAGAACTTCGGTAACCACGGCAAGACGGTCGAGGTTGTCCTCAAGAGCACTGGCGTTGCCACCGTGAACTCGCAGACGACCTGGGAGGCTGGCTCGACGCAAGGCGAGTTCAAGACCTACGCAGCCGACTGGAGCAGCGGAAAGCTCACCAACACCACCATGACGGGTACGGCCACAAGCGAGGCCATCACCTTTGGCAACTGGACCAACTATAGTAGCAACAACTACTACACCGGCAAGTATGCCGACGCAACGATTAAGGGCATCACCTTCACCCTGCCCACGAGCTCGGTAACGAGCCTCAGCGGTAGCGGTACCGAGAGCGACCCCTTCCGCATCCGCACCCTCGACGACCTAGTTTATCTGTCGGAAAGCGTCAATAGCAGCACCGACATGACCTACGGCGGTCCCACCTATTTCTATTCCAAGAGCTACATTGGCAAGTACTTCGTCATCGAGAACGATATCGACATGAGCAACTATCGTTTCGAGCCCATCGGCAAGGGGTATTACTACCGATTTGCGGGCATCATCGATGGCCAGAACCACACCCTCACCGGCCTTGACGTGAGCACTGGCTCTAACGGCTATGCTGGCCTGTTTGGCTACTGCGACTCGGTGAGCGTGATTAAGAACATCAAGATTGCCTCGGCCGATGTCGAGACCGAATACTACTATGCTGGCGGCATCGCTGCTATGTCCTACGGCTCGATTGAGAACTGCACGGTCGATGGCACCATCACCAACTCGGGCGTTGGCTGCGGCGGCATCGTGGCAGTTGGTAACAACGTGAGCGGCTGCGCGTTCAGCGGCCAGGTCAATGGCACAGGTGGTATCACCGGCGGTGTCGCTGGCCAGGTCTATGGCACCCTCACGGGCTGTAACGCTCAAGGTTACGTCAACGTGAGCGGCGTTGCCGAGACATACACCGGCGGTGGCGTCGTGGGCACCATGTATGGCCCCAACTCCAAGTGTCTCAACAGCTACTTTACCGGCACCGTCAACGGTTCTAACCACAGTAACCTCTATGTGGGTGGCGTCGTTGGTCAGAACTACAAGGGTGTCATCGACGGCTGCTTCTCGCTAGCTAACATCTATGGCTACGACACCAAGGCCTGCGTTGGCGGCGTTGTGGGCGTCCTCAATGGCGAACTCTACAACAGCTACTCCACGGGCTATATCCAGAGCGTTGGCTCGAAGTATTCAGGCGGTATCACCGGTACGGTTAGCTACTACACCTCCAATGGCGACACCATCCAGTCGACCGTGAAGAACTGCTACTTTGCAGGACGCCTCAGGGCCGAGAACTACCTCTATGACAAGGAGACCGAGGTTCGCGAGACCTTCGGTACCCTCGCCACTGGTGCAAAACCCACCGTCGAGAACGTCTTCTTTGACCTGCAGATGGTCGACTACACCTCGACGCAATATCGCACCCTCACCAGCACGCTCACCAGCGCCTCGGGTCCTGGCTTCCCCAGCGACGTGTGGACTTTCACCGAGGGCTACTATCCCCGCATCACCGCCATCGCCGACAATGACGCAGCTAAGCTCAGCGCCAGCGTGCTCGCCCTCGACGAGGCCTTCCCCGACAACACTAGCTATGTCTCGAGCGATGCCGACATCAAGCTGCTGGGCAACACCAAGGCTTACATCCTCAAGAACAACAAGCTCGTCACAACGGGTTACTGCGGTAGCATCTCTAATAATAAATATGTGTTGAACCAAACCTTCGGCAGCGACACCGTCGTGTTCTACAACCCGAGCAACACCAACGTTACTCCGCGCTACATCCTGCTCACCGTTTCGCCCAAGTTCTTCCCAGGCAACGGTAAAGAGGACGACCCGTTCCAAATCAAGACCAAGGCCGACGTGATGCTGCTGGGCGAACTCACCACGACCCTCGACCAGCACTTCAACAACGTCTACTTCAAGCAGATGAACGACATCGACATGGAGAGCGACACCTCGTTCCTGGGCCTCGCCTGCTCGGTAACCAACGCGGCCAGCAACCGCTTTGGCGGCACCTACGATGGTGGTGGTCACACCCTCCACAACGTGTGGTTGTACTACATGGGCTGGAGCAAGAAACCCACCGACACCTCGCTGGGTACGCCCAACAGCAAGGACCCCAAGTGCTCGATTTACAAGGGCTTCGTTGGTAGCCTCGACATCAACGGCGTTGTGAAGAACCTCACCATGGCAAGCGACTGCCAGTTCGACTTCTGGGGCTATGCCGGCGCCATCGTGGGTTACAACTACGGCACCGTCGACAACTGCAAGAACTACGGCACCGTGCGCTGCTATAGCACCACCGGCGCTGGTATCGTGGGTAACAACACGCCCACGGGTGTCATCAAGAACTGCTTGAACGCCGGTAACATCTATGGTGGCTGGACCACCTACGGCGGTATCGTCGGCTCGTCGTCGGGTACGATTGAGAACTGTATGAACGTAGGTACCATCGTAGCTAAGCAGATGTCGACCTTCCAATCGGCTGCATCTAAGTTCAAGATTGTGGGTGGTATCGCAGGCCGCGTGGGCGGTTCGGTAATCCGCAACGTGGTCAACGCAGGTCACACCGAGGCTGCCGGCGGTAGCGTGGCTGGCTTGTTTGGTAGCTACAACAGCACCGCCACCAAGAGCGAATACTACGCTGGTGGCAACGACACCTATTGCGCCCTCAACTATGGTACCGTCTTCACCGGCGACCTGGCCACGACCGGCTGCATCGGCGGTAACGGCTACTCGAGCAACGCTGTCATCGAGAACGTTTATTACGACCAGCAAGCCACGGGCCTGAGCGCTGCTGCTAACGGCGCAATGCCCGGCAGCGAGGCTGTGATGACCGACTCGCTCATCAGCGGCAAGCCCCTCGCCGGCTTCGACACCGACGTGTGGACCTTTGCTGCTGGCAAGTATCCCGTGCTGACGCAATTTGCCGACGTCGACATCGTGAAGTCGGCCATCGCCACCTACGTCAACACCACGGGCATCGAGACCACCTCGACGCTCACGCAAGATGCAACGCTGAGCAACGCCACCTGGAGTCTCGCCAATGGCACCAAGTTCAGCGTCAGCGGCACGACCCTGAAAGTGCCCGAGACCACGAGTGAAACCGTTCGCGACACGCTCAACGTGACCAACGGCGACTTCGTTACGGCTTACGCCCTGGCTGCCGTGATGCCCAACCCGCTGGCTGGTAGCGGCACCGAGGCCGACCCGTTCCAAATCGTTGACCCCTACACCTGGGATGCCTTTGCACACTACATGGCTGCCACGGGTAGCACCTTCGCAGGCCAGTATGTCAAGGTGATGAACGACATCAACTTTGCCGACACCACGTTCGTGCCCTTCGGCTACGACGGCGTGACCGGCTTCGGCGGTATCCTGTTCAGCGACAGCGTTACCGTGAGCGGCATTACCTACAAGACCACGGCTAAGGAGCAAGGCGCAATCTGCGAACTCCTCTACGGCGGCGAGGTACGCGACCTTACGCTCGCTGGCACCATCACCTCGACCTACGCCTCGACCGGCGGCTTCTTCGGCAAGATGTATGGCACCGCTACTAACTGCGTCAACAACATCGAGGTCAACGCTACCGCTGCTACCGTGGGCGGCTTCGCAGCTGTCACCGGCAACAGCTCTTACTTCAAGAATTGCGTCAACAACGCTGCCATCACTGGCTCCAAGGGCACCATCGGTGGCTTCGTGGGCTCGGGTGTAACCGGCTTGAAGTTTGAAGACTGCGTCAACAATGGTACCATCACCAACAGCGGCGCCGCCTCGGCTAAGAACACGGCTGGCTTCGTGGCTTCGGGCTATGGCACCTACTTCAATAACTGCGTCAACAATGGTACTGTGGTAAGCAACACGGGCTCCCTCACCGCTGGTCTCCAAGCCAACGCTCTGGGCTCCGACACCATCTGGTTCCTGAACTGCGAGAACACGGCTGCCATCACCGGCGGCTCGTCGGTAGCTGGTCTGCTCGGTACCACCGCAACCAAGGTGCCCGCAGCACACATCTACGCCGACAACTGTACCAATAGCGGCGTCATCACGTCGAATCTCAAGGCAAGCTATGGTACGGCAGGTCTGTTCGGTATGCTCAGCGCCGGTAGCAAGGTGCTCAACTGCTCTAACACGGCCGACATCAACGCCACCCAGACGGTTTACAACGGCGGTCTGTGGGGCTACCACGTATCGGGAACTGCCGAGTCCGATAGCGTCGTCGTTACCGGCTGCTACAACACCGGTAAGGTGACCGCTGGAGGCAACTACGCTGCAGGTCTGGGTACCACACCGCGCTTCTCGCACATTACCGACTGTTACAACCTGGGCGAAATCAGCGCCAACTTGGCCGCTGGTGGCTTGGTGAACATCCCCGGCCACGACGTCTACATCGACAATTGCTACAATGCCGGTAACGTCACGACCGTGAAGAACGGCGCTGGTGGCCTCATCGGTTACGGTAGCGTTCGCTCATACGCTTCTAACAGCTTCAACACGGGTACCGTTACCGCGGGTACGCAGAACGCTGGTGGTTTCGAGGGCCAAGGCCGCACCGTCTTCACCAACTGCTACAACCGTGGCGACGTCTATGGTCCTAAGAACGTGGGCGGCCTCGTGGGTATGTGCTACGCAGGTGGCGCTGCTTACACTGCCACCTCGTTCTACCAGTGCTACAACGCTGGTAACCCGCACCTAACCGATGCCGCGACCGACACCCTCGTGGGTAACCTCGTGGGAGCAACCAAGAGCTGGGATCCCGCTAATGGTTGCGAGGTTGTTGAGACCTACTATGTAACCGATTACTATGGCAAGACCTACGATACCGACTCCATCGGTGGCACCGCCACGACCGTTAAGGAACTGGCAGCCAGCGAGAACCTGCCCGGTAACTGGAGCTACGGCGACGAGTACACCTATCCCATCATCAAGGGCATGGAAGAGAACCTGTGCGCCAAGACCTTTGCCGTGGCTGTTGTCCTCTACAACGGCGACACCTACGAGAACGTGACCGGCCGCTTCTACATGGGCGAGCAGGATAACGTAGCGTGGACCTCGTCGACCGACAGCATCTACATCAACGACTACGCCTTCATCGGCGGACCCGTCGACAAGATGTTCACGCCGGTAACCATGACCGCAGTCAGCGACGACGGCCTCTTCCAGGCACCCTGGTACCTGCAGATGAACGCCGAGACCGGCCTCGACGAAAAGCAACTCGCCGACCGTCAACTCATCGGCAGCCGCTACTTCAACATCACCGGTGCCGAAGTCAGTGAGCCTCAAAAGGGCAACATCTACATCCGCATCGACGAATACAACGACGGCAGCCAATCCGCCGTTAAGGTTAGGCGTTAGGCTTTAGGCCTTAGGCATTAGACTTTAGCTTAGTTAGGCTTTATATTCAAGAGGCTTGGCACCCAAAACACCGGGTACCAAGCCTCTTTTTTCTTTTGGGTGCCAAGCCTCCGTAAAAAAATAAAAAGTCCGCGCTGGTCCGCGCGAGGAAAAAATAAAAAGTCTGCGTAGTCTGCGTAAGTCTGCGCGAATTTATGGGACTTGAGGGGGAAAATAGGGCAGTGGGTTGAAAAGTGGGTGGATTTATGTTGGTGAAATGTCAAATTTTTAGTAATTTTGCCAATATTAAAATAAATTGTTAGTGGTGCATTGGTGCGAATGAGGGCGCATCGAGGAGCTATCGATTTGATGGCGTGCACTTTACACCCCTCTTCCTACGTGAGCTTATGAAGCATTTTTCCAAATTGCTGGCATTGATGGCGACATGTGCCATCGGTGTGGGTACCTACGCTTGGGCCACCGACGCGGTCGGTGATACAAGCGCCGACCTACCAGAAATCGGCAGTCAAGCTACTGCTGTCGATGCGTTTGCCAAACCCTTTGACGCGCAGTCGTTTACACCGCGTGTGGCGACCGAGGCACCGCGTGCCCTCAGGCGAAATGCCCCGCACAAGGCCATCTCGACTGTAGCCGACCTGGCGGGTACCTACGTGCTGACCTACGAGGACTTCAGCGAGAACGTGGGCGATGGCGGTAACGAAGTGACCATCACCAAGGGCACGGGCGACACCATCGTCATCAATAATTTCTATAGCACTGGAATTCAGGTGAAGGCTGCTGTGAACCTCTCCAGCAAGACCCTGACGATTCCTAATCAAGTGGTTGCCAACGTCTCGACCTACGGCAACGTCGATTTCGCCACCATCGCATCGACGGGCAAGCCCGACCGCTCAACGCCGGTAACGGGCTCGTTCACCGACGAGGGCGTCATCACACTCGACGGCAGCTGGGGTATCTTTGTGATGGAAGGCGACTATGCCGATGCCTTCTTCTATGCCGGCTGCAACACGCTGTTTGAGAAACCCAACGGCACCATCGAGGTCGCCCGCGCCGACACGGCTCTCACCTACACGTGGAGCATCGTCCTCGAGCAGACGGGTAGCAACCTGGTGACTGTAAAGAATCTGGGCAACCACGGCTTGACCATCGACATCGTGCTGGGCGCCGATAGCAGCGCTACCATTGCCTCGCAGATGGGCTGGGCCTACGCTTCCTACGGCAACTTCTACACCTACGCTGCCGACTGGACAACCACCAAGTTGACCAACGCCACCATCACCGGCACCGCCACCACCGATGCCATCACGTGGGACAACTGGACACTCTACAGCACCACCAAAAAAGTGTATGTAGCCAAGTATGCCTCGGCTAAGATTACGGGTATCACCTTCACGTTCCCCACCTCGGTGACCACCCCGTTCACGGGCAGCGGCACACAAGCCGACCCCTTCCGCATCCGCACGCTCAACGACCTAATTTACCTGAGCGACACGGTCAATAACAACACCAACCAACCCTACGGCACCGCCAAGAAACCATGGGGCAAGATGTTTGAAGGCCAGTACTTTGTGGTCGAGAACGATATCGACATGACGGGCTACCGCTTCACGCCCATCGGCAACGACTATGGACACCGCTTCGCCGGCATCATCGATGGTCAAAACCACACACTCACCGGCCTGAACGTGAACACTAGCTCCACGGGCTATGCCGGTCTGTTTGGCTTTGCCGACACCACCTCGGTCATCAAGAACTTTGTGTTCGCCAATCCTAAGGTGTCGAGTGCTGCCACCGGCTGCGGTACTGCCGCAGGCTGGTCTAACGGTACCATCGAAAATGTCGTGGTTACCGGCGGTGAAATCAACAACTCTTACCTGGGCACCGGTGGTGTCGTGGGCGTGAGCAACGCTGTAAAGAACAGCTCGTTCCAGGGCACCGTCACGAGTACCAATGGTACCGTGGGTGGCATCGTGGGACAGTCCTACGGCGCCATCGACGGCTGCCACGCGATTGGCACCGTTAAGTCGGGCGGCGCTTCCGAAGGCGCTACCGCTGGTGGTATCGTGGGTACCCTCTACAATACCAACTCGTCGTGCAGCAGCTGCTACTTCTATGGCTACGTCGATGGCACCCTGGCGCAGAACGTCTACTGCGGTGGCATCGTGGGCCGTAGCTACGCTGGCCCCATCGACGGCTGCTTTGCCGTGGCTCGCGTCACGTCTTATTACACCAACGGCATCTCGGGCGGCATCTGCGGCTACCTCATCGCCGACATGAGCAACTGCTACGCCATCGGTTACATGAACAACGGCCTGTCGACCTACGTGGGCGGCCTCGTGGGCAAGGTCGCCAAGACCAACCTCACGGGCGGTGGCGTGAAGCAGATGACCATCAAGAACTCTTACTTTGCAGGTGCCATTTTCGGCTCCTCGAGCGGCTACGAGCCCGCCACGTCGACCCGTGGTATCGTGGGCGTTTGCCTCGATGGCGCTGAGCCTGTAATCGAGAACTGCTACTACGATAAGCAACTGTGCGAACCGGCTGCCGAGAACTACGGCAAGCTCACCAGCGAAATGACCAACGCCAGTGGCCTGAGCGGCTTGAGCACCGACACGTGGACCTTCACCGCTGGTTACTATCCTCGCCTGAAGGCGCTCGCCGACAACGACGCTGCCAAGGTGGGTGCCTCGGTGCTCACGCTCGACGCCACCTTCCCCGACAACAGCGGCTACGTCACCAAGAGCGCTACCGTGAAGACCCTGGGCAGCACGCAAGTGTCGCTGCTCGTGGGCAAGAACTTCACCAACACGGGTAACCACGGTACCCTCAGCTCGGGCAAGTATGAACTCAACGGCACGAATGGCTACGACTACGTTACCTTCTACAACAACGACCTCGATGCCGACCAGCAGCCCTACACCATTCCACTGAATGTGACACCTGCTGCCTTCACCGGCTCGGGTACCGCTGCCGACCCGTTCCAAATCAAGACCAAGGCCGACGTGATGCTACTGGGTAACCTCACCACCGGCGGACAGAACTTCCTGAACGTCTACTTCGAGCAGCTCAACGACATCGACATGGAGAGCGACGAGAGCTTCCCCGGCATCTCGAGCAACTACAACATGGCCCACTCGGTTCAGTTCAATGCTACCTATAACGGCGCTGGCCACACGCTCAAGAACCTCCGCGTCAACAGCGTCGCTTGGACAGGCAGCCCCACGCAAGACGACCGCCTGGGCGAGCTCAATACCGACGACTGCAAGTATGCCACCGGTTTCGTGGGCATCTTGGGTGCCTCGGGCACGATTAAGAACCTGACCATCGACGCAGGTTCGAGCTTCGACCTCTATGCCTACGGCGCCGCCTTCGCGGGTATGTGCTACGGCAAGATTACCAACTGCCGCAACTACGCGCCCGTCAACATCTATCAAGGCATCGGCGCTGGTATCGCAGGCTACACCGACGTGCACGCCGTCATCGACAGCTGCCTCAACGCAGGCGACATCACGGGCGGCTACCAGACCTATGGTGGTATCACCGGTATGAGCTACGGCACCGTGCTCAACTGTATGAACATCGGCTCGGTTGTAGCGAAAGCCATGTCGACGGCTGTGACCAAGACCTCGTCGTTCAACGCCGTGGGTGGTATCGCCGGTCGCGCCCTGGGTTGCTACTTCAAGAACGTGGCTAACGCTGGCCACATCGAGGCTGCTGGCGGCAACGCAGGCGGCTTGTTTGGCTACTACAAGGTATCTTACGTCGCCGACGATAGCCACGCGGGCGCTAACGATACCTACAACGCAGTGAACTATGGCACCGTCTTCTCGCCGCAAACCACCGTCGGCGGCATCGGTGGCAATGGCCGTCCTGCCAACGCAACCATCGAAAACTGCTACTACGACATCCAAATCACTGGCATCGGCGCTGGCAACAGCACCGGCATGAGCGGCGTGACGAGCAAGAACACCACCGAATTGACATCGGGCACTCCACTCGACGGCTTGGATGCCAGCGTGTGGACCTTCGCTCAAGGTAAATACCCCGTGCTCACGCTGTTTGCCACCGACGAGCGCGTGCAAGAGGCTGCCAAGACCATCATCGGCGTGACTGTGCCGCAACTCGTGACGACGCTCACCAGCAACGTTACCCTCACCAGCGGTCCCACCTGGTCGCTCGTCGATGGCTCGCAGTTCAGCATCAGCGGCACCACGCTCAAGGTGCCCGAGGTTACCGATGCTACCGCGACCGACACGCTCATGGTTACCAACGGTAAGTTCCACACCGCATACGCCCTCACCGCCGTGATGGAAGTACCCCTCAACGGCTCGGGCACCGAGGCCGACCCGTTCCAAATCGTTGACCCCTACACCTGGGACACCTTCGCCCACTACATGGAGAACACGGGCAACGCCTTCAACGGTCAGTATGTCAAGATTATGAACGACATCGACTTCACCGACACCACCTTCGTGCCGTTTGAGTACTTCGAGGGACACCTGCTCGGCAACAATGCCAACGTGAGCGGCATCAAGTACACCACCACCGCCACCTATCAAGGCGCCATCAAGAGCCTGGGTGCCAACGGAACGGTTGAAAACCTTACCCTCGGTGGCACGCTCACCGCTTCTAAGTCCTACGCGGGCGGCTTCTTCGGCCAGTGCAGCGGTACGGTGACCAACTGCGTGAACAACATCAACGTTACGGCTACTGCCGCTACCGTGGGCGGCTTCGCTGGCTACGCTACCGGTTCGGCTGTGTTCAATGGCTGTGTCAACAATGGTACCATCACCACCAGCAAGGGCAACGGCGCTGGCTTTGTGGGCGGTGCCGAGGCTGGCGTTACCTTTATCGACTGTATCAACAACGGCGCTGTGACCAACACCGGTTCGGTCAAGAACACCGCTGGTTTCCTTGCCAATGGTAACGCTGCTACCTACATCCGCTGTCAGAACAACGCTGCCATCACGGCCAATAAGGCGAAAGACGTCAGCGGCTTCCAAGCTTACGCTGCCGGTAGCGGCAAGATGGTCTTCAACAACTGTATCAACGCAGGCGAAATCAACTGCGCTTCCGAGGCTGGCGGTATGCTCGCATCGATGCCCACCACCGGCGACGTCGTTGCCATCATCGCCGATAGCTGCGCTAACACGGCCAACATCAACTGCCTCGTCAAGGGCTCCTATGGTGCTGCCGGCCTGTTCTACCGCATCACGCCTTACAGCGTCATCCAAGACTGCGAGAACACCGGTAACATCACCGCATCGGGCTCGACCTACTACTGCGGTGGCATCTGGGCGTCCTACGTCAAGGGCGACAACGAGGCCGAGCGCGCTTACGCTCGTCGCTGCGTCAACAAGGGTAACATCACCATGGTTGGTAGCTCGGCAATGGGCATCGGCGCCATTTCGGCCTACAGCACCGTCGAGGACTGCTACAACATGGGTAACGTCACCGCCGACATCTGTGCATCGGGTATCGGGCACATCATGGGCGTCGAGACCCAGATTACCAACTGCTGGAACTCGGGTAACATCACCGTGACCAAGAACGGTGCCGGCGGTATCTGCGGCTACGGCTACTACAGCGCTATCATCACCAACTGCTTCAACACGGGCGACATCACTGCTGCTACCAACGCTGGCGGTCTGGGTGGACAGACGCTCTGCAAGTATGTCAACTGCTACAACCGCGGTAACGTCAAGGCCGACGCCAACGTGGGCGGTCTGCTCGGTATGTCCCTGTCGACCACCAACGAGGACTACGCTCCTTGCGCGTTCTACAACTGCTACAACGCTGGCGTAATCACCGTCATCGACACCAACTGTGGTAACCTCATCGGTAACTACAGCGCCTGGAGCACCGACGCAGGCAACGTCATCCAAGACACCTACTACATCACCGACTTCACGGGCACCTTGCCCTCCGATGGTGTGGGTGGTACCGCAACGACCGTCAAGGAACTCGCTGCCACCGAGAGCATGCCCGGCGACTGGACCTACTGCGACGAGTACACCTATCCCATCATCAAGGGTATGGAAGACAATGCTTGCGCTAAGACCTTTGCCGTGGCAGTCGTCCTCTACGACGGCGATACCTACGACAACGTCACCGGCCGCTTCTACATGGGCGAGCAAGACAATGTCACCTGGACCGCATCGACCGATAGCATCTACATCAACGACTACGCCTTCATCGGCGGCCCCGTCGACAAGATGTACACCCCCGTCGTGATGACCGCTACCGACGACGATGACCTCTTCCACGCCTATTGGTACCTGCAGATGAACGCCGAAACCGGCCTCAACGAGAAACAACTCGCCGACCGTCAACTCATCGGCACCCGCTACTACAACATCACCGGTAGCGAAGTCACCGAACCCCAGCCCGGCAACATCTACATCCGCGTCAACCAATACAACGACGGCACCCAGACAGCCGTGAAGGTTAGGCATTAGGCGTTAGGTTTTAGGCCTTAGGCATTAGTAGGCCTTAGGCTTTAGATTCAAGAGGCTTGGCACCCAAAACCCCGGGTACCAAGCCTCTGTTTTCTTTTGGGTGCCAAGCCTCCGTAAAAAAATAAAAAGTCTGCGCTGGACTGCGCTGGTCTGCGTGCAAAACCTACAGCGCGGCACGCGCTTCCTCTCCACTCTTCACTCTTCACTCTTCACTCTGATAGAAGGTCTGCGCGAATTCGTGCACCTAACCCCTAATGCCTAAAGCCTAACCCCTAACGCCTAAAATTGGCATAGAAATTGCACATGCGGGGGGTGAAAGTGAGAGAAAAATCAAAAAAAGAGATGTTTTTTGCTTCTAAATCGTGTGAATTAAAAATGTTTTCTTAAATTTGCAGTTACTTCAAGCAATTGCATATTCATTAAACAACTAATATCGTACTATGGATTTACAAGGAAGACGTGAAAGCTCCAACGTGGAAGATCGCCGCGGAATGAGCTCAGGACAGAAAGTCGGCATCGGTGGTATCGGTGGTATCATCATCGCTGGCATCATCACCCTGCTCATGGGTGGAAACATCGGTGACGTGCTGCAAAACGCTGGCTCTATGGGCCTCGGCGGACAAGTCGAAACTCAGGGTCAAACCGAGTTTACCGAGGAAGAGCAGCAGCTCGCCACATTCGCTAAGCAAATCGAGGCAAGTACCGAGGACGTCTGGTCGCAAATCTTTAGAGAGAACGGCTTGGGCGAATACGAGCCCCCCATCCTCGTGCTCTACTCGGGAACTACCAGCACCGCTTGCGGTACCGGTAGCGCCGCTGTGGGACCCTTCTACTGCTCGGGCGACCAGCGTCTCTACATCGACCTCTCGTTCTTCCAGAGCATGAAACAGCAACTGGGAGCCGATGGCGATTTCTCCTACGCTTACGTAATCGCACACGAGGTGGGACACCACATCGAGTACCTCACCGGTACACTCCAAAAGGCACATCAAGCCATGCAGCGTGTCAACGATACCGAGGCTAACCGCTACAGCGTGCGCCTCGAGTTGCTCGCCGACTTCTACGCTGGCGTTTGGGGTCACTACGAGAACAAGAACTTCGGTTCGCTCGACGACAGGGACCTGCTCGAAGCCATCGACTGCGCCCAGAAGATTGGTGACGACTACCTCCAGAAGCGCGGCCAGGGCTACGCCGTCCCCGAAAGCTTCACCCACGGCACCAGCAAGCAACGCATGAAATGGTTTAAGTTAGGCTTCGACACCGGCGACATCCGCCAGGGCAACACCTTCAGCAAGAGCGACGCCGAGCTCTAACCCCCCACCATCCCCTCTCACAAAAAAAACGAGAACGCCCCCACAGGGCCGCTCTCGTTTTTTTACGCCTCCCGCCCCACGACCGCCTGAAACCACTCGAAAGAACCGAGTGTTCGTCGTAGACGAGCACGTGAATTAACCGCAGGTTATCGCAGCGAACGCAGTGAGCGAAGAAACCTGGGGCACAGCTAATTACAGCAATAGTACCTCGTAGAGGTGCACGACTGCAACAAGTCGAGGGCCAAAGTTCGTCCCAGTCCCCGTTTCCCTCACAGGGAATGGTGAAAATGTGAAAGTTTTTACCTTCTCGAGAGGCCGACTTTTAGCGGAAAGTGGGTTAAAAATGGCACTTTCCGCTAAAGGTCGATTCGTTTCTCTTTATTTTTAGCGCAAAATAAGCTCGCAACGCGCTAATATACAAATTGTTATGTCGAAGTTTATCTCATACGTCGATTCTTAGCGGAAAGTGGGTCAAAAAAGGCACTTTCCGCTAGGAATCGGAAAATTGAAAAGTGGCAGGTCTTTATTAAATTAGGAGGCTGAGCCTAAAATTCCAACTTCTTAAGTTCTTCCAAACTTAAGCCTGTTGCCTTAGCTATGGTTTCAATGGGAAGGCCCATTTCCTTCATATTTTTTGCGATTTCTCGGGCTTTTTTTCCCATTCCTTTTGCTTCTGCTTCTATTTTAGCCGTATCAATCACGTTGTTGAGGTCGCGGAAAACTTTAAGGCTCTCTTCGTAGCTGCGCATTTCTTCCGGAGTGAACCTTGCTATTTCTGCTTGTTCGAATAGGCGTGTGAACACTCGCTCCTGAAGTTTGGATGGCTTTTTCATCAGACGTGAGAGGTTGCGAAGCACGAACATCCACTTGTCAAACATGGTCTCCAACTCCTCGGGCTTCTTATTAAACTTTGGAACCTCAAGGTAGATGTATGTTAGCTTATCGAAAAACACATGCTTATCGGCAGTGTCCATCAGTTTCACTTCGTGGTGATAGCAGTCGGGTGAATACTCGTTTTCCGGAAAAACAAAGTTAAGGATGCCAATGGTATAGATGCTGTCAAGCTTATAATTCCAGTCACCACGTTTTGCCTGTTCCTGAATCGGAAACGATGAGTAATATATTGTGCGGTCTTTGAAAAACTGCTGATAGGCATTCTGCATCTCTACGATAAAGCGCTCACCCTTATCGTTTTTGCAATACACGTCAAACACGGCGTTGCGGTTGCCAACGTTAGTACCCAGATGCTCGCTATTAAGATACTGTATATCAACGACATGCTGCTCATCTTGCAGCAAGGCATTAAGGAAACTGATGAGCAGTTCCTTGTTCAGCTCGGTTCCAAAAATCTTTTTAAAACCGAAATCAGTATACAAACTTACATACCGTTCTTTGTAATCCGAAATGTCAGCCATAATCCAAATTTTATTTGTTTCGCCGTAAATTTACACCTTTAATGTGAAACGTGCAAGTTTTTACTCCTGTTGTTGTCATTTTTTTGAAATAAAGTTGGCTAAAAAACAGCAGCAGGCTTAGCCGCCCGGGGGTGGGGGATAAGCCTGCTTGGTTGTTGAGCTGGCGGGAGCCAGCGATGTTGTGGTTACTTCTCGACCATGAAGCGGGAGTAGTCGGTCTTGCGCATGTCGCCTTCGAGGGCGAGGGTGCGGTGGAACGAGAGAGCCAGGTCGAGGTTTTGGATGATGTGACCACCCTTCGACAGGTTCAGGTACTCACGCAGCAGGGGACGATAAACAGGGTTGGCTGCCTTTTCGATGATTTCGTGGGCGCCCTGGATGGGGTCCTTGCCGCGCAGGTCGGCTACACCCTGGTCGGTGACGATGATGTCGACCGAGTGGCAGGTGTGGTCGCAGTGCGTCACCATGGGCACGATGGTGCTGATGGTGTCGTCTTTCTTAATCGACGGGCACACGAAAATCGAAACGTAAGCGTTGCGAGTGAAGTCACCCGAGCCGCCGATGCCGTTCATCAAGCGGGTACCGCTCACGTGCGACGAGTTGATGTTGCCAAAGATGTCGGCCTCAATCGCTGTGTTCATCGAGATGACGCCGATGCGGCGGATTACCTCGGGATGGTTGCTGATTTCGCAGGGACGCATCAGTAGCTTGTCGTGCAACTCGGGCTTCTCAAAGAATTCCATCATCGCGTCGTGCGACAGGGTCATCGACGTGGTGCTGGCGAAGCGGCAGCGACCGCTCTCGAGCAGCTTGAGCACGCTGTCTTGAACGACCTCGGTGTACATGGCAAAGGGCTCAATCTCGGTAGCTGCGTCGAGGGCGTCGAGCACAGCGTTAGCGATGTTACCCACGCCACTTTGCAGGGTCAAGTATGACTTGGGCAGACGGCCAGCCTTCATCTCGTCGATGAGGAAGTTGCACACGTTGTGGCCAATCTTGCGCGTCGTGTCGTCGACGGGCGTGAACTTGCTCTCCAGACCCAACGGCTTAGAGGTGCGAACCACACCCACTACCTTGCTGGGGTCGACGTGAGCGGTGGGCTTACCGGCACGGTCGCTGGCGCTGTAGATGGGGATTTCGCGACGGTTGGGCGGGTCGAGGGGAATGTAGATATCGTGCAGACCATGGATGGTCTCGGGCAGCTGGTCGTTGAGCTCGATAATCACCTTGTCGGCAACTTGCAGCCAGGTGGGGCTGTTACCCACGGCAGTACCCAGGACTACCTCGCCATCGTCGGTGATGCTTTGTGCCTCAACGATAGCGAAATCCATCTTGCCGTAGAAGCCATAGCGGAACTCTTGTGCGAGCTCGCTCAGGTGACGGTCGTTGTAGTGCACCTCGTGGGCGTTGATGCGGTTACGCACCTCGGGGAGCGACTGATAGGGCGTGCGGAAGTTAATGGCGTGAGCACGAGAGAGCTCGCCGTCGGTGGGGTCGTTAGTCGATGCACCACTGAACAGGTTTATTTGGAACTCGCGTCCAGCTTCGTGCTCGGCGCGTGCACGTGCTGCAAGCGCAGCAGGCACCACCTTAGGATTACCGGGGATGGTGAAGCCCGAAACACCCACATTGGCACCGTTTTGAATCATTGCGGCAGCCTCTTCGGGCGTAATGATGGGATAAATCATAGAATAAACTAGTTTATTATAAAGGTTATTAGTTGTTTATCGTTGTCGCGATGAGCGCAGCAAAATTACGTCATTTCTCTCACTTGCGCAACATGGCAATGTGACTTTCTACTTGCGTTTTTTGTTCAGGGCCTTGCGGCGCTGCGAGTGCTTGCCTTGCGCGGCGCGGCGGCTACTGTTGCCACGGTGCCCGCGTTGCTGGCGGCGGCTGGCGCTGGTGCCCTCGTAGGCAGCGCGCTTGCGGTCGTCTCGCGTGGTGTGGCTGCTGATGACGTCTTGATGCGTGATGGGAGCCTTGTCGACGCGGTGCGTGCCCGCCGGACTTTGCTTGTCCACAATCACATAGTCGAGCTGCTTCTTCACCAAGTCGGCGCGGGTCACTTGAATCTGCACGGGGTCGCCCAGGCGGTAAACGCGATGCGAGCGGCGGCCGCGGATGCAGTAGTTCTTCTCGTCAAACTCGTAGAAGTCGTCGTCGAGGTCGCGTATCGACACCAGACCCTCGCAGTGGGTCTCGTCGAGCTCCACATAGATACCCCACTCGGTAACGCCATCGATGTGACCATCGAACACGCCACCCAGGCGGTCGCCCATGTACTCAACCTCCTTGTACTTAATCGAGGCGCGCTCGGCGTTAGCCGCGAGTTGCTCCTGGGCGCTCATGTGGGCGCACTGCTCCTCGAGCGCTTCCTGATTGACGCTGGCCTCGCCGGCTGCGTAGCGGTCGAGCAGGCGGTGTACCACCAAGTCGGGGTAACGGCGGATGGGCGAGGTGAAGTGGGTATAGTAGTCAAACGCCAAGCCATAGTGCCCGATGTTGTGGGTCGAGTAGATGGCTTTTGCCATCGAGCGGATGGCGAGAATCGACAGCATCTGTTCCTCGGGTTTCCCCTTGGCTTGCTCGAGCATGTCGTTGATTGAGCGGTTGATGTCGCGTGGGTTGCCCTTGGTTTTTACCTTGTAGCCAAAGTGCGTGGCGATGTCGGCAAAGTTGGCGAGTTTCTCCTCGTTGGGCACGTCGTGGATGCGGTAGACCATGGCCTTAGCTTCCTTGTTGCGCGGCACCTTGCCGATGTGCTCAGCCACCTTGCAGTTAGCCAGCAGCATGAATTCCTCGATGAGTTTGTTGGCATCCTGTGCCACGTGCTCGTGCACGGCGGTGGGGTGGCCCTTCTCGTCGATGTCAAACTTGATTTCGCTGCGGTCGAAGCTCACCGAGCCGCCCTCGTCGAAGCGGCGCTTGCGCAGCTTCTTGGCGAGCTCGTTCAGCGTCTTCAGTTCGCTGGCCATGTCGCCCTCGCCGGTCTCGAGGATGTGCTGTGCTTCCTCGTAGCTGAAGCGGCGGTCGCTATTGATGACCGTGTGGCAAATCTTGTAGCGCTTCACCTTAGCGTCGTCGTCCATCTCGAGGATGACCGAGTGAGTGAGCTTGTCCTCGTTGGGTCGCAACGAGCAGATGAAGTTACACAGCCGCTCGGGCAGCATGGGCACGGTGCGGTCGACCAGATAGACCGACGTGGCGCGCTCGTAGGCTTCCTTGTCGATAATCGAGCCGGGCGTGACATAGTGCGACACATCGGCGATGTGCACGCCTATCTCCCAACGGCCGCTGGGCAGCTGGCGAATCGACAGGGCGTCGTCAAAGTCCTTGGCGTCGGCTGGGTCGATGGTAAAGGTGGTCACGTCGCGCATGTCGCGGCGGCGCTTGATTTCTTGCGGGGTGATGCGTGCGTCCAGGTCGTCGGCAGCCTTCTCTACCTCTTGCGGATAGCGGTAAGGCAGACCGAACTCCGCCAGAATGGCGTGGATTTCGGCGTTGTTCTCGCCAGCGCGGCCCAGCACGTCGATGACTTCGCCGATGGGGCTATTGGCATCCTCGGGCCACTCGGTGATGTTGACCACCACCTTGTCGCCAGTTTTTGCGCCCTTGAGTTTGTCGAGCGGGATGAATATGTCGGTGGCGAGGAACTTGCTGTCGGCATCGAGCATGGCGAAGTATTTCTTCACCAGCAGGGTGCCCACAAACGATTGCTCCTTGCGCTTGATAATCTTGATGACTTCGGCCTCGGGCTCCAGGCCCTCGCGGGCAGCGCTGATGTGGACGAGCACGCGGTCGCCATTGAGGGCGTGCATCGAGTTGCGCTCGGCAACCATGATGGGCTGGGTGCTGTCGCCATCGGTGATGACGCTGTTCTTGCCGTTGCTGCGGCGCACAAAGGTACCCTCGGCAACCGACGAGCGGCGGGCGGCCTTGAAGCTACCCGTCTTGTCCTCGGCGAGGAAGCCGTCGATGACGAGTTTCTCGAGAATCTCGACCACCATCGCTCGTTTGCGGGGCGTGGTAGCACCCACGGCGGCGCTCACTTGCTTGTAGTTGTAGCTGCCCTCGGCCGAGGTGTTGAAAAAGTTAATCACGCGGTCGTGCAACTCGCGCCGCGCTTGTGTCGATTGGTTGTTCTTTTTTGCCATATATCGTGATGATTGTGAGGATTAGTTGTGATGGGGTTTAGGCCCTGTGTAACTGTCGATTACAAATTCACTTCCCGCGCCTTGAGTGACGGCCGCGGGAAGTGATGATGATGGTGCCTTACTGGTCGCTTTGAGGGTGATATTGCGCAAACGCTTCCATGGCCTCGTAGGTGGCCAGGCCCAACTTGCGATAGAGCTCGGCCAGGTCCTGGTTGCGGTCGAGTGCTTGCTGCCAACTGAGTTTGCCATCGTCGCTGTCGCGGAACGGGGCATCGTGGATTTGCGTCTGGTGCTTGAGGATGGCGTCGCGCTTGTAGCGGAACTCCTCGGGGCTCATGGGCACAGCCATTTCCACTTGGTCGACGTCCCATTGTCCCCACTGGCCGATGTAGAGCCACACGCGGCAATCGCGCATGAAATCATCGTCCTTCACCATGTCGATGGCCATGAGCACGGCTTGCGTGGCGAGGGCGCTCACGCCGTAGGGGTCGGCCTGGTCGTCGCTGATGAAAATCTGATGCGGACGGATTTGGCGTATCAGGCGGGCAATCACGGCAGCATCGGCTTCGCTCAAGCGGCCGTGGCCCAGCGGGTCGTCGACATAGAAGGGCAAGCGCAACTCGTGCACATTCTCGCGGGGCACACCCATGTAGCGGCAGCCCATCAAGCCCTCGCTGGTGAAGATGGCGCCCTTGAAGGCTCGCACATACTCGTTCTCGCCGTCGCCCAGCGCACTGTTTTTGGTGGTCTCGCGGATGACGTCGAGCACATGCTGCTTGTCGTCGCCCATCCACCCGAAGTGGCGGCACACGCGCTCAAAGGTGTTGACGCTGCGCAGCAGGTCGTCATCGTCAACGGCCTTGAAACCATCGGTCTCAAACGCCACGTGCACGTCGTGGTGCTGCTCGACGAGGCGGCGCAGGGTGCCACCCATCGACACAACCACATCGTCGGGGTGCGGACCGAAGGCGAGCACACGCTTGGGGTAGGGGGTAGCACGCTCGGGACGGTAGGTGTCGTCGGCGTTAGGCTTGCCACCGGGCCAACCGGTGATGGTGTGCTGCAAGTCGTTGAATATCTTGATGTTTACGTTGTAAGCCGAGGTGTAAAGTGCCACCAACTCGCCCAGTCCGTTGTCGGTGTAATCCTTGTTGGTGAGCTTGAGCACGGGTTTGCCCGTTTTGTTGCACAGCCACACGATGGCGCGGCGAATGAGCTTGTCGTTCCACTCGCACGAGGCCACCTTCCACGGGTAGCTGATGCGGGTGAGCTTGCCGGCGGCATCGAGGTCGGCCACGACGTGTGCGTTGGGGTGCATCTGCATGAACGAGGCGGGCACGTTGTCGTTCATGCGACCCTCGATGCTGTTGTAGACGGCGTCGGCGCTGTCGTCGCCCCATGCTACGGCAATCAGTTGGCGTGCCTGCAGCAGGTTGGCGATACCCAGAGTGATGGCGGTTGTGGGCGGCGTTTCCCAGTTAAACGCGTCGGCGATGCGCACGCGCGAGTCGCTGCCCAGCAGCACCAAGCGGCACGTCGAGGCAGTTCCCGAGCCGGGCTCGTTAAGCGCCAGCGACCCATTCTTGGTGAGCTCGCAAATCACGATGTCTATTCCACCGCAGTCGCTGATTTCGCGCTCGTAGGCGGTGCACAGCTGGTGGATGTTTTCCTTGCGAGCATCGGCAGGATAGGTGTGGATGTTGTGCTCGTCGATGTCGACCTTGCTGAACAGGCGGTCACGCAGGCGGCCTATCGTGCTTTGATTCTCGCCCTCGATATAGCCGATGCCCAACTCGCTCAGGTTAAAGGCAATGACGTGTGCAAAGCTCACCTTGTCGGCAAAATAGAGTTTCACCAGTTGGTCATAAACTGCCAGTGCACATTTCCCGGCACCCAATCCCAGCACGCACTGTCCCTTTTGCTCGACGATGCGGCTAATCTCGGCTGCAATAGCCTCGGCAACCTTGATGGCGCCTTGCTCGGGCGTCTCGACAATGGTCGTGTTGATTTTCTCAAACCGTGTGAGCGCAGCCAGTTCCACCTCGCTCTCGGGCTGGTAGTTACGCTGCGAAATTCTGTCCAACTTGATGCGCTTCTTATAATTCTGTGTCATACCTAATACCTTATTAAAGTACAAAGGTAACAATTTTTTCTCAATCAATCCCCCTCCATCCTCCACAATCCACAATTCTCGCCAAAAAAACCACCAACACTACCACTTCCGGTAGGATTTAAATTCGCGCAGACCTTCTATCAGAGTGGAGAGTGGAGAGTAACTTCGTTGAACCTTGGCTACGGTTCGGCAAACTCGACCAAGCTCGGTCTGCGCTCACCTTGCACAAGGTTTGAAGAGTGAGGAGAGAAAAATGTTAAGTCTGCGCTGGTCTGCGCTGGTCTGCGTGCAAAACCTACAGCGCGACACGCGCTTCCTCTTCACTCTTCACTCTTCACTCTCCACTCTGAAAAAAAGGCGCATCCCGGACGTAGTGACGTTGGGGATGCGCGATGTGTGCGTGCGTGTTTACATGGTTACTTTTTCTTTTTCTTTTTGCTTGTGCTATTCGTTGTTTTTTTTGTTGAGGTCTTGGAGGAGGATTTGCTCGATGACTTGGTAGCGCTTGACTTTTTGCTGGTCTTGCTGCTGCTCGTGGTCGAGGCTTTACTCGATTTGCTCGAGGTCGATTTGCTGGCCTTGCTCGATTTCTTGGAGGTCGATGCTTTGGCCTTGCCGGGAATCTTGATGGTTTCGCCGGTCTTAATCTTGTCGCCGCTCAGGTTGTTGGCTTTGCGGAGTTCATCGACGGTGACGCCATTTTTCTCGGCAATCTTGGTGAGCGACTCACCCTTCTGCACAGTGTGCTTCTCGGTGGGTGCTGGGGTCTCGGCTTTAGCTTTTGACTTAGATTTCTTGCTGTCGGCGGCGCGTTTGCTGCTGCGCGAGTTCTTGTAGGTGGTTTCGCGCGACGAGGTGCTACGTGACTCTTTCTTCTTGTTGGCATACTGCGCGTTGCGGTTGTGCCACTCCTTGCTGTCGCTGGCGCTCGCTGGGGTCACGGTCTTTTCGCGCTTGGCAGTTTTAGCCTTGGCTTGAGCGCGGCTGTTGTCGGTGTCGACGCGGTAAGACCCCTTGTAGGGCGAGCCTTGTGCGGCTTGACGCTCAATTTGACGCACTTCCTCGATTTGTGCTTGCTCCTCGGCATCGGGCTCGTCGTCCTCGGGCGCGTTGTTATCGGCTACGAGGGCGGTGGGCTCGGGCGCGTTGTCGGGCGAGGCGTTGCTGCCACCCTTGCGGCGCGGTGCCACTTTCAGGATTTGACCGCGCTCAACCTTGATGGTGCTCAGGTTGTTCAGCGCCACCAGGTCGGTGGTGCTCATGCCATATTGCTCGGCGATGGTGGCGGCGTTCTCGCCACGTTGCACCTTGTGATAGGTGATGGCACCCATGTCGTCGTTGTCGCGCGACGAGACGACGCGAATTTCGTCGTCGCTGGTGTGGTAGCTGCTGCCGTAGCTTTCACCCGGCTCCACCACATCGCGGTGGGCATACATCTCGCGCTGGTAGTTATAGATGCTGTCCTCGCTCATGATGAAGCTGTAGACTTGCTGCGAGGGCAGAATCAGGCGGTAGGGGTGCGTGTTGCCCGGAATCACGTCGCGGCGATACTGGGGATTGAGCACGCGGATGGCCTCGATGGGCATGTTCAGCACGTTGGCAATCTGGTTGAAGTTCACGCGACGGGTCACGGTGACGGTGTCGGTGATAAGCGGTTTGCGAGCCAGCGACGGACTGATGTTGTGCTGCTTGTAGTAGGTCATGATGTAGTTGGCAGCGATGAAGGCGGGCACATAGCCGCGGGTCTCGCGGGGCAGGTACTTGTAGATGGCCCAGAAGTCCTTGGTGCCATCGTTACCAGCGCGGTGCAGCGCCTTGTTGACGTTGCCAGGGCCGCAGTTATAGGCAGCGATGGCGAGCGACCAGTCGTTGTAGATGCTGTAGAGGTTCTTGAGGTACTTGGCAGCCATCTCCGACGAGCGGTAGGGGTCGCGGCGCTCATCGACGAGCGAATTGACCTCGAGGCCCAGTCCTTTACCCGTTCCCACCATGAATTGCCACAGTCCGGCAGCACCGGCGGGCGACACGGCGTTGGGGTTGAGTGCGCTCTCGATGACGGGGAGGTACTTCAGCTCGAGCGGCATCTGCTCTTTCTCGAGGGCTTGCTCGAAGATGGGCATGTAGTAGAGGCTCATGCCCAGCATCTCCTCGACGAGCGTGCGGTTGCGCTTAACGTAGCGGTCGATGTAGTGACGAACGACCTGATTGTAAGGCATTTCAATCTCGGTGGGTAATGCCTTGAGCCGCTTGATGTAGGTATCCTCGCTGGTGTCACCCGCCGAGCGGTTCTCCACGTCGGCATCGAGCACTGCATAGTTCTGCAGGTACCAGTTGCGCATCAACTCCTCGGTGTCGGTATCGAAGCTGGCAGGGAAGACGATGTCGTTGTCGTCGATGGTGTTCTTGAGCTCGAGAATATTCTTGCGGGGGGCTGCCACAACGTTCACACTCAGGGCGAGTGCGGCGGCAAATAGGATGATATGTCGAATTTTGTTCATAATCTGGTAGAGTGTGAGGTTAGAAGGTGATGGCACATTGCATACCCAGCGACGGTGACCGCAGGCCCTGTCCCACGCCAGGGTCGAGCACCGCGGGCGTCACGTCCATCGACAGGTCGGGCGAGATGTCGAAGTGCGCCAGCGACGCGTCGACGTAGGCATCGAGGATGTTGACCAGGTACAAGGCAACCATGCCGATGATGCAGATGTCGCGGTAACGGCGGTAGTAGTCGCGCTTGTTGCGCAGGGTCTTGGTGAGCCACGTCTTGTCGAGGTCGCTCTCCTGCGTCGTGGGTGGGTAGAAGTCCATGTAGCTGCGCGTGTTGGGGTCGTCGTCCATGATGTCGCGGTAGGCCTGCGAGTAGTCGGTGAGCATGCGGTTGTTCCATGCGGTGCCGTAGCCCAGGCCTATAAACGCGCCCACCACGATGGGCAACTTCCAGTAGCGCCGGTTATAGATTTGACCCAGTCCGGGGCACAGCGCCGACAGCCACAGCGCCCGCGTCGGGTCGGGATTGAACGGACGGATTTCGCCCAGCTGCGTCGTGCCGCGCTTGACGGGGCTGTTGAGCACCTCGAGGTTCTCGAGACCCTCGATGGAGTCGGCGTTGGCAAACGTGAGCGTGTCACCCTCGGGTGTAACCGCCTTGATGACAGTGGGTTGCTCGCCATCGGGGTCGTCCTCGGGCACAGTGACGCGCGTGCGCTGATGACGCAGCCGCTGCGTGCTCGTGCTATCCCCGCTACTGAGCATGCTACCCATTGCTTCGCTGCTTGGAATCAAAGCAGTCGCACTGCCCTCGGTCATAGCCACGGCAGTGCCCTCGCTGGTGACCTGAACGGCACCCTCGACCATGCCCTCGCTGGCGGTCTCGGTGGCAGTGGTGACCAGCGAACACAGCAACAGCAGGCATAGCGTAAGGGCTATTCCCAGCAGGCCGTTGTTATGTGCATTGTCGCGCTTCACGGGGACCATAAATTAAGCACGTCACCGCCTCCCCGCTCGCCTCTATTTGGGCGAGTGGGCAGGGTTACTTGCTTTTTAATTGGTCAAAGATACTAATAATTTTCTCAAGTTGAGCCTCGTTCTCGAAATTGAATGTTATTTTTCCTTTACCCGAGTTGTCGCACTGGAACTTCACGGGAACGCCAAACGAGGCGGTGAGATGATGCTGCAAGAAATCGAAATCGCTTGATACCTTGCGGGTTGACTCGCCAGCAGACTTCTCCTGATGCTCGTCGGCGCTTTGCTGCATGGCCTTGACCGCCTGCTCGACCTGGCGCACCGATAAACCTTTTTTAATAATTTCGTTGTACAACTTGAGCTGGTCAGACGGCTTTTCGAGTGCCAGCAGCGCGCGAGCGTGACCCATGTCGACGGTGTGGTCGCGCAGGCCCAGTTGCACCTCGGCGGGCAACTTGAGCAGGCGCAGGAAGTTGGCGATGGTGGCGCGCTTCTTGCCGATGCGCTCGCTCAGCCGCTCCTGGGTGAGGTGGTACTGGTCGATGAGTTTGCGGAAGGTGAGCGCAATTTCGATGGCGTTCAGGTCCTCGCGCTGGATGTTCTCGATGAGCGCCATTTCGGTGAGCTCGCTATCGTTGGCTGTGCGGATGTAAGCGGGCACGCTGGAGAGTCCCGCCTTGCGGGCAGCGCGGTAACGGCGCTCGCCCGAGATAATCTGGTAAGCGTCGGGACCGGTGCTGCGCAGCGTCAGCGGCTGGATGATGCCCAACTCGCGGATGGAGCTGGCCAGCTCGTCGAGGGCGTCCTCGTCGAACGTCGTGCGAGGCTGCTCGGGGTTGGGCGTGATTTGGTCAATAGGTATTTCGTTGATGGCCGAAGAGCCGCTCGTCTGGATGTCGTCCATCGAGATGAGCGAGTCGAGGCCGCGTCCTAATGCGTTTCGTTTCATTATCTTTATATAATGTGATGTTGTTACTGTGTTGATGTTTAAGCCGTTGCGGTGCTGCTGTTGTTGCTGCGGCGGCTGCGGGCGATGATTTCGTGAGCCAGCTGCAGGTGGCTGGTGGCACCACGGCTAGTGGGGTCATAGAGGATGGCGGGCAACCCATGACTGGGTGCCTCGCTCAGGCGGATGTTGCGCGGAATCACCGTGCTGAACACCATGTCGCCAAAGTGCCCCTTCAGTTCCTCATAAATCTGGTTGGCAAGGCGCAACCGGGCGTCATACATCGTGAGCAGGAAGCCCTCGATGCGCAGCTGCGGGTTGAGCTTCGACTTGATGATGCGTATCGTGTTGAGCAACTTGCTGATGCCCTCGAGTGCGAAATACTCGGCTTGCACGGGGATGATGACGCTGTCGGCGGCGGTGAGCGCGTTGACGGTAATCAGTCCCAGCGACGGGCTACAGTCGATGATGATGAAGTCGTAGTTGTCGCTGGCTTGCTCGATGACGCGCCGCAGCACAGTTTCGCGCTGGGGCTTGTTGATGAGCTCGAGCTCGGCGCCCACTAAATCAATACGTGACCCCACCAGGTCGAGGCCCTCGACGCAGGTTTTCACTGCGGCACTGCGCAGGGGGTATTCATCGACCAGACATTCATAGATGGTCGACGACATCTGTTTCGGCTCGATGCCCAGACCGCTCGTGGCGTTAGCCTGCGGGTCGGCATCGATAAGTAGCACTTTTTTGTGGCAGGTCGCCAGTGAGGCGGCAAGATTAATCGCTGTTGTGGTTTTTCCCACACCGCCTTTTTGGTTAGCAATAGCTAATGTTTTTCCCATTATCTTTTTTCTAATTCGTTTCGTTGAAAGTGGTGCAAAGTAACACTTTTTTAGACAAACATCAGCAAAAGAATACGTTAAAACGTTTGAATTGTTGATAACTCGCCCAGCTTGTTAATAACTTCACAACCTCGCGGGCCTCACGCCGACTGCGCTGACCATGCCGCTGGGGAATTTTTATGCTGTAAAATGGGGGGGGAAAGAAAAAAATTACTACTTTTGTGGCCTGTAACTATCGCATGCAGGTTCATAAACATCTCACTTGTCTGTCAAAAGGGAAGACTGAATGTGATGCAGAACAGATATTAAAGATAACTTTTTGACTATTAGAAAGATAAAAACTAGTTTTTAATGAAAAAGATACTGACTTTCCTGTTGAGTGCCACTCTATCTGTCGGGATAGGATGGGCCGAAACCACCACCCTTGCCGCCCCAGTTATTTATCCAGAGAGTGATGTGTATGAGGTAGGTGAGATTGTGCAAGGAGCATACATAGAAACCAACGAAGGGTGCCCCATTGGCACTTACACCGTCTTCACCATCGATGGCTCCACGCCCATGGTTACTGTGAATGAAAAGGATGGAACGTTCGAGGTAGGGGAGGGCACCATCTCGATTGGTCCCAAGGACGAAGAAGAGGTACACAACCTGGACGACATCTCCGTGACCACAGCGATAACGGCGTTTTCGTTCTACTTTGGGAGCGACACTGTAATCTACAGCGATACAGTATCCACACTTTACACGTTTATTTCGAGCAATGGCTTGAAGTATGAACTGCTGACGGGTGCCCCCAACGAGGATGCCTTCTATGTGATCGTTAACAAGGAGCACGACCGAGCCATGAGCACGGAACAGGGCGATACCCATCGTAGTGCCACGGGCGTGAACTTTGTCGAGGGCACCAGCAAGCACTGGGTGCAGGGCAACACCAGTTTGGCACAGTTCCGCATCAAGAAAGATGGCGACTACTACACCCTGTACAACGCCAATGGCGAGAACGTGGGCTACTTGAGCGTGAACACCAACGACCAGGATAACCTGCTCACCAACGAGACCACCCAGCAGGCTACCATCACCATTGGCGACACCGTGACTACGGGCGATGACGACTACAACATCAACCACAGCTATGCTGCCAGCATCGTGTTTAACCACGAGGGCACGGCGCGCACGATGCGCTTATGCAATCCGTTCTATTTCTCGACCTATGACGACGCTACGCTCAACGAGGAGGTATTCCTCTATGGCACCACCGCTACCCCGCTGACGACCATCGAGCAAATTTTCGACCAAAATGACGAGGTGACCATATCGGACCAGCTAATTGGCGTTTGGGCGATTGACAATCTGCATCTGCTGTGGGCTAAGGATAAGAGCCCCTACCCGAGCATCGACCCTACTGACATAGCTCCTGGTCAAACAGACTACATGCGCGATGTGACGGGGTTGCAGACCACCGACTGGGATCAGCAGAACTGGGTTCTCCTGGACCTGTCTTCACTCAGTGATGTCCAGGCTTCAAGTTATGTCAACAAGTACATCCCAGCTGGCTCGATAACGGGCATTTACACCGGTAGCGAGAACTACACAATCAAGGTGACAGCAATTGGTGACCCCGAGGAGCCCAGCACCGACTTGCACTATCCTGGCAACATCAACGACCCCAAAGAGGAGGAAGAGGTGAATCAGGCCTACAACAACTACATGGCTGCCAACTTCTTGCGCGAGAACACCAACTGGGGCGAGTACGTTGGCACTTTGCCAGGCGCTAATATGGACGAAGATCTGGATTACATGCCGATGTTCTTCATGAATCCCAAGGTGATGGAGGTGGTCCAAATACACTCGGCTGTGTGGAATGAAGAAGGTTCCTTTTTCACCATGCCCGAGGTTGAGCTGCCCAGCATCAACCCCTACGACCTCAAGGGCGCGTTCCAGGTTGACTGGTCTTACAACATCGACCCTGACAATAATGAAGCGAATTATATTCCCGAATTGGTGTCGAACCATGCTTACACCTTCCACGCTGTCGTAATGCGCGACCTGAGCGAGGGCGATTATGGATACAAGAAGATGAAGGCGCAGAACACCGACTGCGATAAGGTTTTCAAGATCTTCCCACTTGACTTGTACCCTGAGAAAGCCGACATATCAATTACTACGCTCGACAAGCTGGTCGCAAGCGGTATCGAGGGCCAGTTCTACAACATCAGCAATAAGCTCTATGCCGTTAAAGTGGCGTGGGACGAGAACCAGCAGCAGTTTGCCATCTTTGCAAAGGACGATAATGAGTATGCCGACAAGAGCGCCCCGATTGATGGCCAAAGTAGCTACCTGATTACCTACGATGATAACAAGGTGGAACAGAAAGATTACGACCAAAGCAACTGGTTGGAGATCTTGCTGCCCAGCGACTTGACCAACGTGCAAAGTAAGACCGCCGATGACACGCAATATGCAACGGGCTATGAAGAAAAGTTGAAATCGCTGTGTGATACCTACGAGGGTAAGATACTGACAGCAATGACCGTGGGAGGTACCTATGTTGATGCGCTGAATCCAACGCTGCAGGCCAATGTACTGCCCGAGGCGGGCGATGCAGCGAGCTACACCGAGAACATCTATTGCACTGCCAACTTCTTGGTAAGTCAGCTGAATGTAATCGATAACCCCGTTGGTGCCAAGACTGGTGAACTCTATAACGAGGCATTTAACAATTCGATGACCTTCTTCATGATGGATGCCAAGCCGCAAGAGGTCTGCAAGGTGGTTTGGGCCTACTATGAGGGCGCCGACAACTACTTTGTAATGCCTGCTCGCGAGGAAACCGAGAATGGCGTCATTAACTTCTACGACCTCGATGGCAGCCTCTATGTGGATATGAGTATGTGCTCAAGCAGTAAGCAGACCGATGGCGAATCCATCATCACCAAGAACTCCTCGGCCGCAAGCTGCTACAGCCCCAGTGGAAATTCCGACCCTGCTAAGCTCTACGGCTTCAACGTCATCGTTCGCAAGAATCCCGAGTCCTCGCTGTGGAATCCGAGCTCGGACAATGCACCTCGTCGCGTGTCAGCAAGTGGAAGCGCCTCCCGCGAGTCGGTTCCCGCTTACATCGTCTATCCTCTCGAGGGCGAAGGCGACTCTAAAGACACCGTCACAGGCCTCCAGACGCTGCTGAACAGCAACAAGCAAGCCGTAAGCGTTCGCTACTACAACCTCACTGGCACCGAGAGCGCCACCCCATTTGACGGCCTGAATATCGTCGTAACCCGCTACAACGACGGCTCCACCCGCGCCACCAAACTCCTGCATTAACCCACCCACAACAATAATTGCACAAGGGGGCTGCCCACCAGGCAGCCCCCTTGTGCTTAATACCCATGGGGTTGACCGCCTCGCTCGATGCTTGTCTTTTAGAGGCTTGGCACCCAAAAAAAGTGCTACGACGCAGTCGTTTTGGGTGCCAAGTCCCTAAAGCCTAAAGCCTAAAACCTAAAACCTAATTTTGGGTGCCAAGCCTCAGCTTCTTTTTCCTGGCGGGAGAGGGATGCCGCAGTGGCGCGGGGATAAAAAAAGAAAGTGACCGCGTCTCACGACGAGGTCACCCGTTGTAAACCTTAAAACATCTTCTTAGAGGCCGCACCTATTAAACGGCCTTTTGAGCTTGCAGGGCCGCGCCGCACGGCGTGACGATGCAATTATTGTTGGTGTGCATTGCAACAGCCGCTGGAGAGTGTGGCTGTTGGTGCGGTGTCGAAAAACGTCAGTTTTTGAGTTTTTGTGGAGAGGGACTATGGCAGGTTACATGGGTGGTTAATCAGGACTCCATGCTCCCGAGCGCCATAGCAGGGGATCGTGGCATTGATGCAAGTGTGAATGCGGGGTGTCACAACTCCTTGAAGTAGTAATGCGAGCCATGTCTTTCCGTTTCACGCTACAAATATAGTGAAAATATCTATAAAAACAACGGTTTCGGGTAAAAAATAGTCTTAAAAATAGTTAAATCATCGTTTTCACCCCTCAAATTCACCTCCTCTCACCCCTACCAAATCCCACTGTTGATGCGCCCTCCCGCCGTTTTTTCACAACTTTTATAGCTACCTATATGAAAAACAGCTATTTACCTAGTTAAAAAAATCTCGTGTGATGACCTCACGCAGACTACGCAGACACCGCAGACCTCACCGCAGAAAAATTTTTTTTCACGCGGACCTCTATCAAAAAAATAAAAAGTCTGCGTAGTCAGCGTAGTCTGCGTGAGGCCCTCCTGCAGCCCAGCCCCTAAAGCCTAAAGCCTAAAGCCTAATGCCTAACATCGTCACCATATTGGTGGATGAGGGCGAGGAGGCGGTCGATGGCTTGGTCCTCGGGGATGTTTTTTTCGATGCAGGTTTTGCCCTTGTACAGGCTGATGCGGTTGCGAGCGGCGCCCACGTAGCCATAGTCGGCATCCGCCATTTCGCCGGGGCCGTTGACCACGCAGCCCATCACGCCGATTTTCAGGTGCGTCAGGTGCGCCGTGGCGGCCTTCACGCGCTTCACCGTCGTCTGCAGGTCAAACATCGTGCGGCCGCAGCCAGGGCACGAGATAAACTCGGTCTTGCTGATGCGCTGACGCGTGGCTTGCAGCACCGCCAGGGCAGTGTCGATGACCTGTTGCTGCTGCGCGATATTCGGCGCCTCGAGCCACACGCCATCGGCGAGCCCGCTGAGCATCACGGCGCCCATGTCGGCTCCCGCCTTCACTTGCAGCCACTCGAGGTCATCATCGTCGACGACGTTGTGGATGATGGCGGGTCGGTCCACACCCAGCATGGCAAGGCGATGGAGCACAGCGAGTTGGCTTCCGGGCACGTTCTCGCCCACGGCTTCCACCACAATCACGGTGCGGTCGCGGCCGGTGAGCGCTTGCAGCTCGGCTGCTGGCGTGTTGTAGTCAACGTGAACCCACTCGAGGTCGCTTTGGTTGATGAAATAGTCGGGATGCATCCCCGTGAGCGCGTCCGGTGCCATCGAACCCACCACGATGGGTGCCTGCCCGCCGCCGATGCGACCATCGGTGAGCGTGGTGATGCGGCGCGTGGGGGCAAAGCGGTCCTGCTCCTCCCACAGCGTGCCCTCGATGTGGGCATGGCCAGCGCGGCGGCTGATGTATTGCGCCAACTTCTGTGCCACGGGTATCTCGAGTTCGGGCTCCTCGCTGAGCGAGACGCGCAGCGTGTCGCCCAAGCCTTCGCTGAGCAGCGTACCAATTCCCACGGCGCTCTTGATGCGGCCATCCTCGCCAAATCCCGCCTCGGTCACACCCAGGTGCAGTGGGTAGCGCATCCCCTCGGCATCCATGGCGGCTGCCATGCGGCGCACCGCCTCGACCATGACCACCACGTTCGACGCCTTCATCGACACCACCACGTCGTCGAAATGCTCGCTGTGGAGGATGCGCAGGAACTCCATGGCGCTCTCGACCATACCCGGTGCCGTGTTGCCATAGCGACTCATGATGCGGTCGCTGAGCGAACCGTGGTTCACGCCGATGCGCAGCGCCGTGTGGTGCTCGCGGCAGATGGCAATGAGCGGCAGCAGTGCCTCGCGGATGCGCTCGACCTCGGCAGCATACTCCTCGTCGGTGTAGGTCAGCTGTTTAAACGTGCGGGCGGGGTCGACGAAGTTGCCCGGGTTGATGCGCACCTTCTCGCACACGGCAGCAGCGGCGAGCGCGGCGTTGGGGTTGAAATGGATGTCGGCGATGAGCGGCACGCGGCAATCCTGCTCGCGCAGCGCCTCGTGGATGCTACCGATGCTTTGCGCTTGCTTCACGCCCTGAGCCGTGAGACGCACGTAATCGGCCCCCGCGGCAGCGCAGCGCAGGCACTGCGCGGTGCTTGCCTCAATGTCGTCGGTGGCGGTGTTGGTCATCGTCTGGATGCGCAACGGGTGGTCACTACCCAGCGGGATGCCGCCAATGTTGACGGTAAACGTCGAGCGGCGTGAGTAATCAAAGTATCGGTTGGAATTCATCGCTGTGGAGTTTTTAGAGAGGTCAATGAAGGGGGTTGTTGAGTTATCCGAAGTAGCGCATCATCAGGCTTACCGATAGGAAACCGTTGGCAGCGCCAGCGAGCACCTGCCACACCGTGTGGCTGCGCAACAAGATGCGTGCCGAGCCCAGTGCGCCTGCCAGCAAAATGGTGGCAATGAGCAGCCAGTAGAGGTTAAACGCGCTCAAGCCCTGCACGTGGAGCTGGTAAAGCAGCGCCACCAGCCCGCAGATGCCTGCCGCGTGGGCACTGATTTTCCACGTAAAGTTCACTATCATCGAGATGGCGCACGAGAGCGCCACGCCCGCCATGCACATCACAAACCATTGTGGCGCGTGAATGTGGTCGAGGTAGAACGCGGCAGCCACATAGCACAGCAGCGTGAAGCAGTAGGGCAGCACCCGCTCGCTACGTTTCACCAGTTGCTTGTCGCTCACCACCTTGAAGTGATGCAGCACGCCGATGAACGCCATGGGCAGGATGCACGTGATGCCCATCACCATGAGCAGTACCGTCACGCGGGTGCCGATGGGCAGCAGGCACATCACGCTCACCCACAGCACCAGGAAAGCGCCGTAGGTGGGTGCCAGTAACGGACTGAGCGCGGTCGACAGGAATCGCGCGATGCCCTTGAGGATGCGTATGGTGGTATAGCTAGCCATGGACTGTGATTGTGAGAGGGTAGGGGAGTTACGAGTCGCGGTGCATTGCTGTGCGGTCGCGCGACGAGGGGATGTTGAGCACGGCGCGGTACTTCGCCACCGTGCGGCGGCTCACGTCGTAGCCCTTCTCCTTCAGCAGTTTGCGCACGTCCTCGTCGCTCAGTGGGTGAGCACTGTCCTCGCCGTTAATGATGTCGCGCACGGTGTTGCGAATCACGATGTTCGACACCTCGTTGCCGTCCTTGCCCACGCCCTCGGAGAAGAGCGAGCGCAACGACCGCGTGCCCCACGGCGCGTGGACATACTTGTTGTTGATGGCACGCGAAATCACCGACCGGTCGTAGCCCGTGACCTTAGCGATGTCGTCGAGAATCATGGGCACGAGTTTGTTGTCGTCGCCCGTGAGGAAGAACTCGCGCTGGCGGTGCATGATGGCTTCCATCACGGCCATCAGTTTCTCCTGTCGCTGCTTGAGCACCGTGATGAAGTTGGCCGCACGGATGTACTGGTCGTTGATGCTCTTGCGCTCGTCGCGGTCGTGGCGCGTGACGGGTCGCTGTTGATTATATTTTTCGAGGATATCGCTATAGCTTCTCGAGATTTGCAGCTCGGGGATGTTGTTGAGCAAGGTGAGCTGCATCTCGTCGTCGTCGATGGTGATTTCAAAGTCGGGCGTAATCTGCTGGCTGTGGTCGCTGCGGCTACTGGCGTAGCCTGCTGCGGGCCGCGGGTCGGTCGTGCGGATTTGGCGCTTGATTATGTGGGCCAACTCCTCGGGCGTGAGGCTCATGGCCTTGCAGATGCGTGCGCCCTGTCCGTGCAAAAAGTCGTCGAAATGCTTGTCGACAATCTCGATGGCGTTGCGCGTCTCGAGTGTGGTGGGGCGGCGCTTGAGTTGGATGAGTATGCACTCGCGCAGGGTGCGGCATCCCACGCCAGCGGGGTCGAGTTGCTGCACCATGGCGAGCACTTGCTCGACTTCCTCGGTGCTCACGTTGCCCAGGTCGCTGTAGAACGTCAGGTCGTCGGCAATTTCGCGGGTTGTGGTGCACAGCCAGCCGTTGGAGTCGAGTTCGCCGATAATCGCGTTGGCAATCACCTCTTGCCGTGGCGTGAGTTCTTGCTCGTGGAGTTGCGTGGTGAGGTGGTCGATGAGGCTTTCCTCGCTCACCAGGTCGGGCGTGTAAGGCTCGTCATCGCTGCTGCTGCCACTGTTGCGGTAGCTGCGCATCGAGCTATAGCCGCTCAGGTTGCCAGCTTGTGGGTTGTCCTCGTCGCTACTGTAGTCGTTGCGTTGCATTTCCTCGGCTGTCTCGGTGTAGGCCTTGCCATCCTCGTCGGTCGCCGCCATGTCGTCGCTGTTTGAACTCTCGGCGGTTTCCAGTGCGGGGTTATCGTCGAGTTCCTTGCGCACCTCATCCTCGATTTCGCTGCGGTTCATCTCGAGTTGATGACTGAGCATCGTTTGCTGTATCGTGACTTGACGCTGCTGCAGCCGTTGCTCGGTGGTGAGGGTTTGGGTTTGTACCTGTCGTTGACTGATTTCCATAGTGAGTAGGCAGATGAGGAGTTAGAAAATGCGTTTACCTTTCAGATAATACTCGATAATGATGTTGCGGCGTCCCTCGGGCTTGGATTTGAGTAGATTGACGCTGGGATGCGTGGTGTAGTTTGCCCGCATGCGGCGGAAGTCGCGGTGGGCGCGGATGATGGCCATGGCGTCGCCGCCGTGCAACTTAGCGCACGCCATCATGAACGCTGCCGCGTCATAGATGCGACGGATGAGCAGCAATCGCCGTCCCTCGCCCTTGGGCAGATTCTTGTGGAGCAGCAACAGGTTGTTGCGGAAGTTCAAGTAGGTCTTGCGCGGGTTGCCCTTGGGCAGACTGCCGCCGCCCAGGTGGTAAACGGCGCTCTGCGGCACCATCATGATGTCGCTGCCTGCCAGGTGGATGCGCCAGCACAGGTCGATTTCTTCCATGTGGGCAAAAAAGTCGGCATCGAGCCCGCCCACGCGTTGATACAACTCGCTGCGGCACATCAGGCACGCGCCAGTGGCCCAGAACACGCTCAGCGGCTCGGCGTCATACTGCCCGTGGTCGTCCTCGATGCTCTCGAACAGGCGCCCGCGGCAGTAAGGATAGCCATGGCAGTCGATGTAGCCACCCGCGGCGCCGGCGTATTCAAACATCTGCTTCTCGTCCTTGCGGTCTTGCAGCAGTTTGGGCATCACGGCGCCCACCTCGGGGTGAGCCTCCATGTAGTCGAGTAGCGGATTGAGCCACCCTTGCGGGGTGCGCACGTCGCTGTTGAGCAGCACCGTGTAGGGATACATCGTGGCGTCGATGGCCTTGTTGTAGCCTCCCGCAAAACCGTAGTTTTGGTCAAACGAGAGGACCTTTACGTTGGGGAACTCGTCGCTCAGCACGTCCAGGCTGTCGTCGTTGCTCCCGTTGTCGGCCACAATGACGTCGGCCACAGCGGCATCGGTGCCCGCGATGACCGTGGGCAGATAACGGCGCAACAGTTGCGAGCCGTTCCAGTTGAGGATGATTACTGCGACCTGTTTCATTGTTTCTTCAGGGTTGCATCGACGCTCATGTCGTCGTGGATGGTTGTGCCTAACTCGACGTCGACGAGGCGGTTGACCAACTCGTCGTTGCGCTCGAGATTAACGCGGATATAGTTATCGGTAAAACCGTGCATCATGTCGCTACCGTGCGATTGCTCGACGAGCACACGCCGCGTGGTGCCCAGGTGGCGCTCGATGAACTGCCGTTGCTTGCTGTCGCTCAGGGCAATCATCTGTGCCGCGCGCTCGCGCTTGTCGGCTTGGCTCACGATGTAGGGGATGCGCAGGGCCAGCGTGCCGGGACGCTCGCTGTAGGGGAACACGTGCAGGTGCTGCACGTCGAGGCTGGCGATGAAATTGCGGCTGTCGTCGAAGTGCTCGGGCGTCTCGCCACGGGTGCCCACCATCACGTCCACCCCGATGAAGCAGTGGGGCATGAGCTGGCGGCACAGCGCTACCTTGTCGGCAAACAGCTGCCGGTCGTAGTGGCGTCGCATGAGCCGCAGCACCTCGTCGTTGCCGCATTGCAGCGGGATGTGGAAGTGGGGCATGAAGGCACGCGAGTGCGCCACAAAGTCGATGATTTCGTCGCTCAGCAAGTCGGGCTCAATCGACGAAATGCGGTAGCGCTCGATGCCCTCAATCTCGTCGAGGGCGCGCAACAGGTCGATGAACTTTTCGCCCGTGCCCTTGCCATAGTCGCCAATGTTGACGCCCGTGAGCACAATCTCGCGCCCGCCCTCGCTGGCCACTTGCTGGGCCTGCTCGACGAGACTGTCGATGGTGCCGCAGCGGCTGCGCCCACGTGCCATGGGGATGGTGCAATAGCTGCAATAGTAGTCGCAGCCATCCTGCACCTTGAGCCAGTAGCGCGTGCGGTCGCCACGCTCGCACGAGGGCGAGAACCGGCGAATTTGCGGTGACGGTGTTACGTCGATTTGTCCCACAGCGTTGCCATCGCTGGTGGTCAATGCCGCATCGTGGTCGGCAAGCCACTGGGTGACGTAGGTGGCGATGTCGAGCTTCTGCTCGCTGCCCAGGACGATGTCGACGCCCTCGAGCTCCGCCACCTCCTGGCTCTTGAGTTGCGCATAGCAACCCGTAACTACCAGCAACGCCTGTGGATAGCGACGATGCAGACTGCGGATGTGCTGCCGGCACTTGCTGTCGGCCAGCGCGGTGACACTGCAGGTGTTGACCACGCACACGTCGGGCACCTCATCTTCACGGACAGGGACAATACCCCGAGCCGACAACAATTTCTCCATTGTCGCCGTCTCCGAGAAGTTGAGCTTGCATCCCAACGTTTCTATTTTTACGCGTCGTGACCCGCTGTCACTATTCATCGCTACAAAGTTACATCATTTCCCACGTTCTCGCAAATCGCAGAGCAACGGGGAGCCTAATGCGGGGTTATTTTTTAGTTTTCTCCTTTTCGGGGTCCTTTTTCTTGAAGTAGTCGTTATACATCTTGATGCCAAACACGATGGCACTGCACACGGTGGTGATAACGTTGGTGATAAACAGGGGCATGTTGTCGAGCATCAAGCCCTGGACAGCAAACAGCAGGCTACCGATGCCCGTCATCAAGAAGGTGGGCACGGCAATGCCGTCGGTCTGTCGTGTGCGCATGGTCTCCCAGGCCTGCGGGATGTAACCCAGCAGCAATCCGATGGAACCTGCATAGCCAATGATGTCGCTCAAGTGATTCTGAATGTATTCAAGCATGATTTTGATAGGATTAATGTGGTTTCTTTTAGTGTGACGTCGGGACAGAATCGCTCCTGTCCCTCGACGTCACGTTAGCTGTTATGTTATAATTGTCGTTATAATTGTCGTTCTGAAAATGTTATCTCACTTCTTTCATGAGTTCGTCGACGGCAGCTTTGAGCTGGCGGTCCTCGCCCTTGACCACGGTCTGCGGGTCGTTAGAGATGAGGATGTCGGGCTCAAGTTGCGAGTTCTCGAGGTAGGAGCCATCGGGCAGCTGGTAGCCGATGATGGGGATGCCGAAGATGAGCGAATCGTCTTGCAGCGTCTCCCACGACACACTGCTCATGGTGCCGGGAACGGGCATGCCCACGAGCTTGCCGATGCGCTGGTGCTTGTAGACCCACGGCGTGCCGTGCGCGTTGCTGTAGTTGGCCTCGCACTGGAGCATGATGCTGGGCTTGTTCCAGCGGCGCGAGGGCATGTCGCAAGCTTCGCGGCCACGGATTACCTGGGTGAAGTACTTCTTGCCGGTGAACAGGACTTCGATGTCCTCGTGCAGGCGGCCGCCGCCGTTGAAGCGGGTGTCGATGACGATGCCATCGCGCTTGTTGTACTTACCCAGCACTTGGCTGTAGACGTCGCGGTAGCTGTCGTCGTTCATCTTCCTGAGGTGAACGTAGCCCAGTCGTCCGCCCGAGAGGCTGTCGACGATGTGCTCGTTGCGCTTCACCCAGCGGTTGTAGAGCAGGTCGGTGAGGGCATTTGACGAGATGGGTTTCACCACCTCGTCCCAGCGCTGACCGGTGGAGGGGCTGTAGAGCGACACGAGGGTCTTCTTGCCAGCCGTGCCGTTGAGCAGCAGGGTGTAATCGTTCTCGATGTCGATTTCGGTACCGTTGATGCGCTCAACGATGTCGCCCGCTTTCACGCGCGAACTGGCCTTAGCCATGGGACCTTTCTCGATGACCTCGGCAATCTTCAGGCCCTTGCCGGTGTAGTCCCAGTCGTAGATGAGGCCCAGGTCGGCGGTCTTCTCGCCACTGGTGGGATAGTAGCGGCCACCCGTGTGCGAGGCGTTGAGTTCGCCCAGGTACTCGCTGAGCAACTCGGCAAAGTCGTAGTTGTTATTGATGTGGGGTAAGAACTTGCGATAAATCTCGGTGTACTTCTCCCAGTCGCAGCCGTGGTAGCTCAGGTTGTAGAAGCGCTTGTTGATTTGACGATGCACGTGCTCAAACATGTACTCGCGCTCCTTGGCTCCGTCGACCTTCATCTCGGCGCGATAGGTGATGGGCGTGAGTTTGTCGCCGGCGGTGGCGAGTTTGTTCATCTTCTTGGTGCCCAGGATGAAGAGGTTTTTGCCATCGGCATCGATTTGGATGTCGGCGCTGCTGCCGTTCATCTTGTTGATGAGTTTGGTCTCGTGCTTGCGCAGGTCGAGTTTCCACAGGTCGTAGCCGCTTTCAAAGCTCGACAGGTAGTAGAGGCTCTCGCCGTCACCGCTGAGCTGGGCGGCGCAGATGCCGCTCGAGTTCGGCGTCAGGCGCACGATGCGGTCCTCGATGCCGTCGAGTTCCATGACGATGTCTTTGCTCTTCTTGGTGTCGGCTTTAGCGTCTTTCTTGTCGTCTTTTTTCTTTTTGTCGCTCGACTTGTCGTCCTTAGCTTTCTCTTTTTCTTTAGCCTTCTCGGCATCCTTGAGGAGTTCGTAATCCTCCTTGTTCAAGCGATAGCGGTCGTAGGCCTCTTCGTTGACAAAGGCGAGGATGACGTCGTCCTGCGAGCCCCACGAGCCGTGCGCACGCATGCCGTAGCGGTTGCTCAGGTACATCACAGCGTTGCCATCGAGTACCCATTTCGGACGCTCGCTGAAGTAGCCGCTACTGGTGATGTTGGTAATCTCACCGCCCTTGCTGCTGACGATGCCGATGTCGGTATAGGGGTCGCGGCCGTTGCCGATGAACTCGAGGGCAAACCACTTGCCATCGGGCGACCAGCTATAGTGGAAACCGCCGTTGGTCTCATACCAGGTGCTACCGTCGGTGATGGTGCGCACTTGCTTGCTGGCGAGGTTGAGCACCTTCAGGCAGAAGCGGTCCTCGATAAAGGCGAGCTCCTTGCCATCGGGCGACAGCTGCGGCACGGTGCGCTCAACTGTGGTCGAGGGCAACAGGATTTCTTCCTTGATGAGGGTAGCGTTGGCAAAGTTGGGGTCATCCTTGCGGTCGATGGTGGCTTTGACGAGTTGCCAGTTGCCACCGCGCTCGCTGGCGTAAACCAGCGTGCGGTTGTCCTTGCCCCAGGTGAGTCCCGACTCGGCCTCGGGGGTGCTAGTGATGCGCTTGGTGGTCTCGTACTCAACCGAGGTCACAAACACGTCGCCACGCAAGATGAACGCCACTTGCTTGCCATCGGGCGACACGGCGGCTTCCTCGCAGCCACTCGATTTGGTGATGCGCTCGATGCCGTCGCCATCGTCGTGGAACAGGTCGATGAACACGCGCTGGGGCTCACCGCCAGGCTGCTGGGTGTAGATTTCGCCGTCGTAGGTGTAGCACAGGGTGCCATTGTTGGCCATCGACAGGAAGCGCACGGGGTTGGTGTCGAAGTGGGTCACCGCCGTGGCTTGGCCCGGTGCGTTGAGCGGGAACTGCCACACGTTCATCGAGCCGCCATTGCGCTCGCTCAGGATGTAGGCTGTGCGGCCGTCGGGGGCGAGCACGGGGTTGCGGTCCTCGCCAGGACGGTTGGTTAGGTTGGTGTGACGACCAGTCGCGGGCTCGTAGCTCCAGATGTCGCGCGTAATCGATGAGGTGTGGTGCTTGCGCCACTCGTCCTCGCCACCCTTGCGGTCTTGATAGAGCATCAGGCTGCCGTCTTTATTGAAGCTTATCATCTCGGCGGGCGTACCCAGCACGCGGGTGGTGCGGCCACCCTCGACGGGTACCTTATAGAGCTCGCTCAACGCGCCCGACGGGAACAGCATGCTGCTGGCGGGGTCCTGAATCGATGCCGAGAAGTAGACATATTTCCCATCGGGGCTGAACGCCCACGGCGTCTCTCGTGCCGAGTTAAACGTGAGTTGCTTCACCTGGCCTCCCATGGCGGGCATGACAAACACGTCGAAATTGCCCTTGCGGTCGCTGCAGAACGCAATCATGCGACTATCGGGCGACCATACGGGAGAACTTTCATAACTCTCTTGCGAGGTGAGCTGCACGGCGCTACCGCCGCTCGACGCAACGCGATAGATGTCGCCCTTGTAGGCAAACGCAATCCACTGCCCATCGGGCGAAATCGATACATAACGCATCCACAGCGGGCTTTCGGCTTGCATCGTCATGCCGCACACCACCATAGCTATCACAGCTGCTGCACGAGTGATTAATGCTTTCATACTTTTTACACTGGTAATTGAAAAGGTTAGAACTATTTGGGAATCAATTCAATAAATAATCACATTGCCCTTGGTGACCGCGTTCCCGCCCCTCGTTGAGG